>Ga0209050_1000202_pt1 | contig 133468 bp, 120 predicted proteins | sample Araplavi_mTSA_r2_FD_184276 | JGI IMG/M metagenome (GOLD analysis project Ga0209050, IMG submission 184276) | Arabidopsis root microbial communities from North Carolina, USA - plate scrape MF_Cvi_mTSA_r2 (SPAdes) (version 2) | ecosystem: Host-associated > Plants > Roots > Endosphere | place... | reverse complement strand
GACGCCGACGACCACGCCGGCCAGCAGCAGCCGCGTCGTGTGCTGCGCACCGCGCGACAGCAACAGCGTCAGCAGCACGCCGCCGAGCGCGCCGAGGAAGGCGCCGAGCACCAACCCGGCGCGCGACAGCAGGTCGGCGGCCGACAGGCTGATGTAGTGCCCGGCCAGCGCCTGCGCGGCCAGCCCGAGCACGACCGCGAGCGTCGCGCCCGACGCCGCGCCCAGCAGGTAGGGATCGGCCAGCGGATTGCGGAACAGCCCCTGCGCGACCGCGCCGGCCAGCCCGAGCAACGCGCCGACCAGCCACGCGCCCACGGTGCGCGGCGCGCGGATCTGGCCGACGATCAGCGACGCGTCCGGCCCCCACAGCGACGGCAGCGACCAGCCCTCGCTGCCGGACGCCAGGCCGGCGACGACCAGCAGCAGCGTCGACAGCAGCAGCGCGGCGACCAGGCGCCGCCGCAGTCGGAGTGCAAGACCGATCACGTCAGCGCGGCTCCGCCAGGCCGGCCACGCAGCCGGCGAGCTGCAACGCGGCCTCGCCCATGCGCGGCCCCGGTCGGATCAGCACCTCGTACGACGCCGGATCGAACCCGCAGACGCGGCCGCCCTGCACCGCACGCAACGCGCTCCAGCCCGGTCGCGCCGGCATCTCGCCGACGTTGCGCTGCGCGCCGATCAGGATGTCGGGCTGCGCCTTCAGCACGTACTCCGGGTTCAGCTTCGGGAACGGCCCGAGCCCGGGCGCGACGATGTTGCCGAGGCCGAGCCGCGTCAGCGTCTCGCCGATGAACGAGCTGCTGCCGGCGGCGTACGGCGACGCATCGACCTCGAAGTAGACCCGCTGCCCGCGCACCCCGGCCGGCACGCGCGCCGCGGCCTCGGCCATCTCGCGCTGGATGCGCGCCCACACCGGCGCGGCGCGCTCCGGCGTGCCGAGCAGCTGCGCGATCGTGCCCAGGCTGCGCTGCACGTCGGCATGCGTCTTCGATTCGACGACGACGACGCGCACGCCGAGCTGTTCGAGCCGCTCGATGATGCGCGCCGACGTGGCGGCCAGCACCACGTCGGGCTTCAGCGCGACGATGCGCTCGACCTGCGCATCGTCGATGCCGCCCAGCTTCGGCAGCGCCAGCACCGCGGCCGGCGAATTGGAATAGCGGTCGGTGCCGACCAGCCGCGCGCAGCCGCCGAGCGCGCAGACGCTCTCGGTCAGCGACGGCAGCAGGCTGATCACCCGCTGCGGCGGCGCGGCCAGCGTCAGCGCGCGGCCGCGGTCGTCGGTCAGCGTGATCGGCTCCGCCGCCGCCAGGCCGGCCAGCGCCAGCAGCAGCACGGCAATGCCCCGTGCCAGCCATGCAGTCTTCGTCATCGTGCGTCCGGCTTCACCGTCATTTCCAGGCCCGCCACCATCAGCGTCACGCGCGCGCACTGCGCCGCCACCGCCTGGTGCAGGCGCCCCAGTTCGTCGACGAAGTGTCGCGCCTCGCGCGTCATCGGCGACAGGCCCAGCCCGATCTCGTTCGACACCAGCACCACCGGGCCGGGCGCGGCATCGAGCGCGCGCAGCAGCGCCTGCGACGCGGCCTGCCAGCTCTCGGGCGCCGGGACCACGCCGTGCATCGGCATCAGCCAGTTGGTGGTCCACAGCGTCAGGCAGTCGATCACCAGCAGGCGCTGCCGCCGGCTGTGCTCGGCGACGGCCAGCGCCAGGTCGACCGGCACCTCGTGCGCCGGCATCCGCGGCACGCGCTCGGCGCGGTCGCGCCGGTGCTGCGCGATGCGCTCGCGCATCTCGCCATCGCCGGGCAGCGCGGTGGCCAGCAGCGCCGCCTCGTGCCCCGGCGCCGCGAGCCACGCGATCGCGCGCGACTCGGCGCAGCGCGACTTGCCGCTGCGCTGGCCGCCGAGGATCAGCTCATGGCTCGCCATCGAACGCGATCAGAACTGGATGCGCACCGAGCCGGTGAAGGCGCGGCCGTCTTCCGGATAGATCGAGCTGGTCTGCCCGCTCGTGTCGCAGCGGAAGGCCAGCGTGTAGTACTTCTTGTCGGTCGCGTTGGTCACGCCGAGCGCGAACTCCAGCATCTGCCACTGGTACGCGTAGCGCAGGTCCAGCGTGGTGTGGGCCGGCATCGTGCAGGCGTTCGCGAAGTCCGGCGTCTGCGACGACACGTACTTCACGCCGGCGTCGACCCGGTGCCCGGCCGCGAACGACCAGTCGCCGCGCAGCGCGAGCGTGGTCTTCGCGGTCAGTGGCACGTCCTTGCCGTCGTTCGGGCCTTCGGTGAAGCGCGCCCGGCGCGAGGCGGCGACGACGCGCACGTGGGCGGTCGAGCCCAGCGCCTGCGTCAGCTCGGCCTCGACGCCCTGGCGGCGCGTCGGCTTGAAGTTGATGTTGGCGCCGGGACCGAACGGGCCTTCGCCGTTCGGGTCGTAGCCGATCTCGTCGGTCAGCTTGCTGCGGTAGACGCGCACTTCCGCCTTCGTCGCGGCCGCCTGCCAACGCAGGCCGAGCTCGACGTCGCGCGAGGTCTGCGGACGCAGCGGCACATCGGGCGTCGTGAAGCTGAACTCGTCGGCATTGGCCAGCCGGAAGCTGCGGCCCATGCGGCCATAGACCGCGGTCGAGGCCGACAGCGGCTGCAGCAGGCCCAGTTCCCACGCGCGTTGCGTGTCGTCGATCGCGAGCGGGCTGAAGCCGTCGTCCAGCGTCTTCTCGACGTGTTCGCTGCGGCCGCCGACGCTGACACGCGTGCCGCCGGCGAAGGTGTAGTCGTCCTTCGCGTACAGCGCGCGCGAGCGCTGCTCGGCGCGGCTTCCGAACGCGCCGTGCACGTCGCGCGCCCAGTCGCCCCGGTCGAGGCCGAAGACCAGCGCATTGCTGCCGCCGGCCAGCGCGGCGGCGTGGCGCGCCCGCAGCGCGTAGGTGTTGGCGTTGATGTCGTAGCTGTAGCTGGAGCTGCCGGTGGAGTCGAGCGACTTGTCGCGCCAGCCGGCGTCGAAGCCGAGCCGCCAGTCGCCCAGCGCTGCCTCCGCAAACAATCCCTGACGGCGGTTGCGCAGGCTGCCGTGGTCGTTCGGCTTGGTGGTCTGGCGCGGGTTGTCGTCGTACTGGGCCGCCGTCAGCGAGCCCGGCAGGCCGGTCTCCAGCGAGTCCCAGCTGGTCGATGCGCCGACGCGCAACGCGTCGGTCGCCTGCCACTGCACGCTGGCCGACGCGCCTTCGTTCTCGGCGCGGAAGTTGTCGCGGTGGTTGTCGCTCTCGCGGTGGTTGCCGGCGACGTCGAGCGACACCGTACCGAGGGCCAGCGTCGCGCCGGCGCGGGTGTCGAGCAGCGCGTGGCTGCCCATCGCGACATAGGCCTGACCGCCGCTGCGGCGCTGCACGCCCTTGCCGGCCTTCGTCGTGATGACGATCGCACCGGCGGTGGCGCCTTCGCCGTACAGCACCGCGGCGCTGCCGCGGATCACCTCGATGGTCTCGACCGAATCGATCGGGATGCCGGCCAGCCGCGTGCCGCCCAGGTCGGCCTCGCTGATCTTGATCCCGTCGACGATCACCGCCTGGTTGTTGTCGGAGGTGGTGCCGAAGTTGCGCAGGTCGAGCGAGTAGTCGCCACCGCCGTAGAAATCGAGCCGGCCGGGGACGCCGAGCAGCTTCATCACCGCCTCGTTGACCGTCGTGACGCCGGATTCGCGGATCTCGGCCGCAGTGATCAGGCTGACGCCGAACGGCAGCTTCGAGGCATCTTCCGGAAAGCGCGTGGCGGTGACGATCACCGGTGCGAAGACGCGGGCGCCGTCGGCCGCGACGGCGACCGTCTGCGCTTGCGCGGCGGGAATGGCGATCGCCGAGGCGAAGAGGGCGGCGCAGGCGCCGGCGAGCAGGCTCGGCGCGACAGGCGCGCGCAGCTGCGGGGTACGAGAATTCATCAGAGGAACTGCCATCGATCAAGCCGTGCACGCCAGCTTCCCCGCTGGTGCGCACCCATGGCGCCGCGCTTGCACGCGGCGCCGCCCTGTTGGCCGGTATCCGGGCTGGCGGAACGACCCCCGCGACCTTCCCGGAGCGGCGACGCTCCAGTGGCAAATGCGCAGGGATTGAAGCCGATCGGCTTCGTCCGCTTACCGTTGCGGGGGCAGCGCAGGTGGGCCGTGCGACCGGGGCGGTCGAGCAACCTCTGCTTCCCGTTTAACTGTGCCGGCGTGAACACCGGCACGGGCACCAACGGGCGCGATTGTAAGCAGGCCTCGGCGCCCCCTCTACAATCGCCCCACACATCCACCATTGGTGCGCCATGGCCAAGATCAACGAACTTGCAGAACGCGTCGAGCGGCTGCTGCTGCGGCACGATGAACTGAAGCGCACCAACGCCTTGCTGGAACAACAACTCGCGACCGTCACGCATGAGCGCGACAACCTGCGCTCGCGGCTGAACGCGGCGCGCGGCCGCATCGATGCGCTGCTCGAGCGCCTGCCGGCCGATCCGGCCGCGGTCGGTGCCGATACCGGAGCACGCTCCAAATGAAGCAGATCGAAGTGACGATCATGGGGCAGAGCTACATCCTCGGCTGCCCCGAAGGCGGCGAATCGTCGCTGCTCGAGGCGGTCGGCAACGTCGACCGCGAAATGAGCGCGATCCGCGACGGCGGCCGCGTCAAGGCACGCGAGCGGATCGCGGTGCTGGCGGCGCTGAACCTGGCCTATGCACTGGCCGAACGGCCTGCCGCGCCGAAGTCGCCGCCTGCTTCGGTCATGGCGTCGCCGTCGGCATCGTCCGCACCGTCTTCAAGCGCCGACGACATCGACATAGACGCTTTGATCCACCGTGTCGACCAAGCCCTTGGCGCCGACGGGCAATTGCTTTGAACCGACACACTCGCGGCGAATGACGCGCGTAGAATTCTTCGGGTCCGTTGCGTTCGCGTGAGTTTTATATTTCCTTGAACCGATGCTCTTATGAGCAAGGGCTTGGAACATCGCCCGGTTGGTGTGATCGTCTCGCGTCAGATGAACCCGAAGCCCGGCTGACCTCGCCCACCTGAACTGCCTGGGTTCAGGAATGCGGCTCACGGTGCGTGACGGACACCTTATTTTTCTTCCTGCTGCAGCACCATGACCGAACAGTTCTGGCTCATGAAGAGCGAGCCCGACGAGTGTTCGATCGACGACCTGGCCGCTGCGCCGAAGCAGCGCGTGCCCTGGGTCGGCGTGCGCAACTACCAGGCCCGCAACTTCATGCGCGACCAGATGCGCATCGGCGACGGCGTGCTGTTCTATCACTCGTCCTGCCCCGAGCCGGGCATTGCCGGGTTGGCGCGCGTGGCTGGCGAGCCCACCCTCGACGCGACGCAGTTCGATTCGACAAGCAAATACTTCGACGCGAAGGCGACGGCCGACAAGCCGCGCTGGTGGCATGTCGACGTCGCGCTCGAGCGCAAGACGCGGCTGCTGTCGCTGCGCGAGATGCGCGAATCGCCGGCGCTTGCGTCGATGCAGGTGCTGAAGCCGGGCAACCGGCTGTCGATCACGCCGGTCACGGCCGGCGAATGGCGGGCCGTGCTGAAGCAGCTCGAGCAGGCCGCATGACGCGGGCCGAGCGCCGGGCCGCTCCCAAGCCGGCCCGCATCCCCTCGGGGGATCGATCGATGTACTCATCGAGCGAGGGGCTGTCATGAGCTTCGGCCTGGGCTGGCAACTCATCCTCGAACTGCTGGTCCTGGGTTCATTCACCGGCTTCCTGGCCGGGCTGCTCGGCGTCGGCGGCGGCGCGATGCTGGTGCCGTTCATGACGCTGCTGCTGACGTTGAAGGGCTTCCCCGAGGCCTACATCGTGAAGATGGCGGTCGCGACCTCGCTGACGACCATCTGCTTCACGTCGATCTCGTCGGTGCGCGCCCACCACCAGCGCGGCGGCGTGCGCTGGGACATCGTCAAGCTGCTGGCGCCGGGCATCGTGCTCGGTTCGCTGCTCGGCGCGCAGATCGCGAAGGCGCTGCCGGCCCACTGGCTGTTGCTGCTGTTCGCGGCGTTCATCGGCTTCTCGGCCACGCAGATGTTCCTCGACAAGAAACCCAAGCCGACGCGCCAGCTGCCGCGGGGCGCCGGCATGTTCGGCGCGGGCGGCGTGATCGGCACGCTGTCGTCGCTGGTCGGTGCCGGCGGGGCCTTCGTGTCGGTGCCGTTCATGACCTGGTGCAACGTGCCGATCCGCACCGCGGTCGCGACCTCGGCGGCGCTGGGCTTCCCGATCGCGCTGGCCGGCACCGTCGGCTACGTCGTCGCCGGCTGGTCGCTGCACGACATGCCGCCGGGCACGCTGGGCTTCATCTACCTGCCGGCGCTGCTGGTGATCGCGGTCGCCAGCGTGACGACCGCACCGCTCGGCGCGCGCACCGCGCACCGGATCGACACCACGAAGCTGAAGCGGGTGTTCGCGATCCTGCTGTACAGCCTGGCGAGCTACATGCTCTACAAAGGATTGACGTGAGCCCCCCAGTCGCTTCGCTCCTGCCCCCAAGGGGCGCCAACCCTGGGCCCGGCAAAGCCGGATCCCGGGTCGTGGCTTGATCAACTCAACTCAAAGCGGATGCTCGCGAGCGTCACATGGTTGCCGCCGCGGCGCCGTGCCTCGGCCAATGCCGCGTCGGCGGCGTTCAGCAGCTCTTCCTGCGTGTGCGCGGTGTGCGGGAAGCTCGCGACGCCCATCGACACCGTGAAGCCGAGGTCGCGGCCGTTCAGCATCACGATCTGCGTCGCGCATTGGCGGCGCAGGCCTTCCATGCGCGCATGGGCGGTGGCTAGGCCGACGCCCGACAGCAGCACCGCGAACAGGTCTTCCTCCAGCCGGCACGACGCATCCATCGCCCGGGTGTTGCTGCGCAGCAGCCGGCCCAGCGCCTCGAGCACGCGTTGCCGCGCCTCGGGGCCTGCTGCCTTGACGGCATCCGCGAGTGGATCCAGCGCCACCGACACCAGCGCGAACTCGCGGTGCTCGCGCGACGACAGGTCGACCTCGCGGCGCAACTGGTCGTCGAAGTGCGCCCGCTGGTACAGCCCGGTCACGGTGTCGCGCAGCCCCTGGTCCTGCATCTCGCGGCGGAAGGCCTCGCTCGCCTGCTGCTGCTGCTCCAGCTGCTGCAGCGCGAGCTGCAGCTGGGTCTCATGCTGGCGCTGCGTGGTCTGGTCGAGCCACAGGCAGCACAGGTAGCGCGGCGCGCCGCCGTCCTGCGCAGCGAGCGCCTGGCGGGTCACGCTGAATTCGCGCCGGCCGCCCTTGCGTTCGATGCGGTGCTCGCTGACCTGCGGCAGCGTCTGCACCATCGCCGACTGGTCGGCGGTGCGCAGCGTCGCGGCCTGGGCCGGGTCGAGCCAGTCTTCGTCGGTCAGACCGTCGGCGGTGCGGCCGACCAGCGTGTCCATGCGGCTGTTGGCATAGACGTAACGGCCGGAGGCGATGTCCTTGATGGCCAGCGGGGCGTCCAGCCGGTCGGCCAGCGTGAACACCAGGGCCCCGAGCGCCTGGGGTGCGAGCCCGAGCGATGCGGTGAGCGCGCGCGCGTTGTCCACGCGGGCGGGCACGGCCAGGGGCTTGGTTTCAGTCATGCGATGGGTCGGGTGTGCTGCTTTGAAGCGGCCGGGCGTCCTCTTCACCCCCGTTCAGCCGCTTCCCATGTCTCTTCTGGTCATCATAGCGGCACGGAGTTGCACCGCCCCCCCGAGATCGGGGGTTTTCGAGCTGCTTTACCCCCCGTGCTGTCCCATCGGAACCTATCCCATCAGGACCTGCATGCTGCGCTCGTACTGGCCGGTCAGCTGCTCGAACACCCCGAGCAGCGTCTCGCTGGCCTCGCCGAGCGCGCGGCGCCCCGGCAGCGCGGCGACCTGGCCGCCGGCACGGGTCAGCGCCAGCCAGGCGTCGCGGGCCGCGGCCAGCGATTCGCGGATGTCGTGCGTGCTCAGCGGGATCTCGTCGAGGTAGCGCATCGCGGCGTCGAATGCGCTGCCGGCCTCGTCGCCGATCGCCCGGGCCCGCGCCGCCGCGTCGCCGACGAGCAGTTCGCCCAGCAGCACCTGCTTGGCCCAGCGCTGCGACAGCATGCGCTGGCGGCCGCAGACGTTCAGCACATGCAGCGTCGCGACCAGCCCGGCCGTCTCGAGGTTGCTGGTGAGCTGGTCGGCCTGCAACAGCACACGCTCGGCCAATGCATCGACATCGGCCACCAACCCGCGCGCGGGCGGGTCGGCGAGCGCCGCCTTCAGCCGCTGCCACGGCACCTCGACCGCGCTCAGCAGGTCGCCGAAGGTGGCCTGCGACACCGCCTTGCGCAAGGCCAGCACGTTGGCATCGACGCGTGCGCAGGATTCATCCAGCAGCCCGGCGTGCGCGCCGCTGTCGACGCCGAGCGCGCTCAGCGCATACAGCTTGACGATGCGCTGCGACAGCATGCGCAGCTGCCCGGCCCGGTTCACCGCCTCGGCATAGCGCGCCGCCTCGATCACCTGCTGCGACACCTGGCCGACGCGCTGGTTGCTGTGCATCGAGGCCGTGCGCAGCACGCGAAAGGCCTCGTCCTCGGACACCTGGCGCGCCCGCATCAGGATGCCCTTCGCGCGGTCGACCAGCTTGCGCTCCTCGAAGCGGTGCGTCACGTCGTCGAGCGCGGCCTGCCGCTTCTGCTCGAGCTCGAAGCGCGCCTGCGCGAGCTGCAGCACCGGCCGCAGCCGCGCCGGCGCATAGCCGTTGACGACATAGGCGTGGATGCCGCTGGCGAGCGCGCGTTCGATCTTCTGCGCGTCGGGGTCCTGCGTGAACAGCACCACCGGCCGCGGCGCGGTGGCCGCCAGCAGCGCGCAGGCGTCGAACACCGCCGCATCGCCCGGCGCATCGTGGCAGACCAGCACATCGGGCCCGAGCCGGATCGCTTCCCGCACCAAGTTGCCGCAGGCCACCGCACCAAGCACGTGAATCCCGCTCGATTGCAGGTCGGCCTGCAGCGCAGGCAGTCCCTGGGACGGACCGAGCAGGATCAGGGCAGAAGTCATGGAAAGTCGGTGTGGCGGAGTCGCCGTCAGAGGAGAAATGAGCGCAAGTCGTGACGCATCGTGCAAGGAACGAACCATACCAGCGCGGCACCGCATGCCGTTGGCATGGCGCTTGCAAAGAAGGCCTCGGGTGTGACGCTGCACCCGACCTTGCCTCCGCACCGCGGGTGGTGCCCATGACGCTGTGGGCATTCATGTGCCAACAGCTTCGGCGCTGCACATGTCAACCTCGTTCAAGAGCTTCCTGCGCGCGGGCCACGGCCCGACGCTGTTCTCGGCCTTCCTGTATTTCGCGTTCTCCTGCTGCATCTGGGTGCTGAACGGCGCAATGGCGCCCTTCATCAGCGAGACCTTCTCGCTGTCGCCGGCGCAGAAGGGCCTGATGCTGTCGGTGCCGATCATCGCCGGCGCGCTGATGCGCTTTCCGCTCGGCGTGCTGGCGCAGTACATCGGCCGCAAGTCGGCCACCCTCGTCGAGATGGGCCTGATCGCGGTCGCGATGCTGTTCGGCTTCTTCTTCGTGCACAGCTTCAACGACCTGCTCGCGATGGGCGTGCTGCTGGGCATCGCCGGCGCGAGCTTCGGCGTCGCGCTGTCGCTCGGCGCCGGCTGGTTTCCGCCGCAGCACAAGGGCCTCGCGATGGGGCTGGTGGGCGCCGGCAACGTCGGCACCGCGGTGTCGGTGCTGGTGGCGCCGCCGCTCGCGCAGTGGCTGGGCTGGCAGGCGGTGTACGGCGTCGCGGCCGCGGCGATCGCGATCCCGATGCTGGTGATGATCGTGTTCGCGAAGGAGCCGCCCGACGTCGACAGCCATGCGAGCCTGCGCGAGCACATCGCCTGCCTGTTCGAAGGCGACGGCTGGGCCTTCAGCCTGATCTATGCGGTGACCTTCGGCGGCTTCATCGGGCTGACGACCTTCCTGCCGTCGTACTACCACGACCAGTTCGGCGTCAGCAAGGTGCAGGCGGGCCAGCTGACGATGCTGGCGGCCTTCATGGGCGCGGCGCTGCGCGTGGTCGGCGGCTGGCTGTCCGACCGCTGGGGCGGCGTCAACACGCTGACGGTGGTGCTGCTGGTGGTGGCCGTCTGCCTGGCGCTGACGGGTCTGGCCACCGGCTCGCTGGCCGCCACCACGCTGCTGCTGATGCTGTGCTTCGCCGCGCTCGGCGCCGGCAACGGCGCGCTGTTCCAGCTGGTGCCGCTGCGCTGGCCGATGGCGACCGCGGTGGCCGGCTCGATGATCGGCGAGATCGGCGCGCTCGGCGGCGGACTGGTGCCGAACGCGATGGGCTTGTCGAAGCAGTACCTCGGCACCTACGCCTGGGGCTTCGCGCTGTTCGCGGCGCTCGCGCTGGTGATGCTGGCGGTGATGCGCGCGCTGCAGATCCGCTGGACGCGGACCTGGGCCGAGAAAGGCGGGCGCGCGCGGCCGGTGGCAGAAGCCGCCGACCTCGGGCTGCGCACGACGCGGCTGCAGGCGAAGGCCGGCCGATGATGCGCCCGGCCCCCGCGTCAGCGCGGCAGGAACAGCAGCCAGTAGACGAGCAGCAGGTTCAGCAGCAGCGAGATGCCGAGCGCGATGCGGCCGAGCAGGCGCGGATCGCGCTGCGCGAGCGGCGTGGCGGGCGGCGCGGCGAGTTGCCGCGAGGCGCCGCGCTGCAGCGCGAGCAGCAGTTCCTCGGCGGTCTCGAAGCGCTGGCGGGCATCGAGCGCGATCGCCTTCAGCACCACGTGGTCGAGCCAGATCGGCACCTCGGGGCGCAGCCGCGACGGCGGCTTCGGATCGCTGCGGAAGCGCCCGCGCTGGTAGGGCTGCACCTCGCCGTACGGCAGCCGGCCGGTCAGCCACTCGTACAGCGTGACGCCGAGCGCGAACAGGTCGCTGCGCGTGCTGGCCGCCTCGCCGGCCGCGTTGTCGTCGCTCGCCCACTGCTCGGGGTTCATGTAGCTGGGCGTGCCGGCATGCAGGCTGCGCAGCACGCGCGGCTCGCGGCCCGAGACGGCGACGCCCAGGTCGAGCAGGCGCCACTGGCCGTCGTCGCCGCGGTGCAGGTTGGCGGGCTTCACGTCGCGGTGCACGACGCCCAGCCGGTGCAGGCGCGCCAAGGCCGCGGTGATCGCGATCGCGGCATCGACCGCGTCGCCGACGCTGCCGCGCTCGCCGGCATCCTGCAACTGCGCCAGCGTGCGGCCGGCATGCCAGTCGTAGGCGACGTAGAAGGCGGTCGGGTCGCGCAATTCGCGCAGCCGCACGAAGCCGTCGGCCGCACCGACGCGCGACGCCAGCCAGGCCTCGTGCGCCAGCATCGCGCGCTCCTGCGGGTCGTTGGCGCGCGACAGGTGCAGCGTCTTCAGCGCGACCAGCGGCTCGCCGGGTTCTGCACTGCGCGCCTGGTACAGGCAGTGCACGCCGTTGTCGGCCACGCGGGCGGTGATCGTGAAGCCGTCGAGCCGGTCGCCGACCTTCAGGCGCGGCGGCACCGGCAGGTCGCGGCCGCGGCGCAGCGCGTCGTTCAACTGGCCCTCGGCCAGCCCGCGCACGCGCAGCACCAGCGCGGTCGCGTTGTCGCGGCCGCCGGCGGCCAGCGCGGCGCGCACCAGCGCCTCGGCCGCGTCGCGCGCCGAGCCGTCGCGTGCCAGCGCGGCCAGCCGGCGCGGCACCAGCTGGCCGTGCACGCCGTCGCTGGTCAGCACGAACAGGTCGCCGACCTGCAGCTCGGCCTGCAGGTAGTCGACGCGCACGCCGTCGTCCAGCCCGATCGCGCGCGTCAGGCGCCCGCGCTGGTCGGGGTGGTCGAAGCCGTGGTCCTGCGTCAGCTGCACCAGCTCGTCGCCACGCAGCAGGTGGGCGCGGGTGTCGCCGACGTGCGCCAGCGTGAAGCCGTGGCCGCGCAGCACCAGCGCGGTCAGCGTCGTCATGCCCATCGCGTCGTGCGCGCTGCGCTGGCGGCGCCGGTTGTGGTCGACCAGCCAGCGGTTCTGCGCGGCGATCACGCGGTCGAGGATCGCGGTGGTGTGCCAGGTGTCGGGCGCGGCGAAGTAGTCCTGCACGACGCTCATCGCGGTGGTCTGCGCCGCCTCCTGGCCGAGACCGCCGGACGACACGCCGTCGGCGATCGCCGCGATCAGGCCGCGTGCCGCATCGTCGCCGTCGGGCGCGAGGCAGGCAGCGAAATCCTCGTTGCGCGGGCGCGGGCCCGCGAGGCTGAAGTGGCCGATCTCGACATCGAAGCTCATCAGGAAACCTTTGTGCTACGCACGCCGGTATGTGCCCTTGGGGCGGCCCGGCGGGCTCATGGGCCGCGAGCGTACCCGCAGTTTCGACGCTCGCCGGGGCAACCGGCAGCTTGGCACCCCCTTTGCTTTTATCGCTGCGCACGCAGCTGGAACTGGAGCTTCGCATGAAGAAGATGAAACTCGTGATGGTCGGCAACGGCATGGCCGGCGTGCGCACGCTGGAAGAGCTGCTGAAGATCGCACCCGACCTGTACGACATCAGCGTCTTCGGGGCCGAGCCGCATCCGAACTACAACCGCATCCTGCTCAGCCCGGTGCTGGCCGGCGAGCAGACGCTCGACGAGATCGTGCTGAACCCGCTGAGCTGGTACGAGGAGCACGGCATCAAGCTGCACCTCGGCAAGAAGGTGGTCGACGTGGACCGCCGCAAGCGCATCGTGCGCGCGGCCGACGGCACTGAGGAAGCCTATGACCGGCTGCTGGTCACGACCGGTTCGAACCCATTCATCCTGCCGATTCCCGGCAAGGACCTGGAAGGCGTGATCGCCTACCGCGACATCGCCGACACCAACACGATGATCGAGGCCGCCACCCGCTACAAGCATGCGGTGGTGATCGGCGGCGGGCTGCTCGGCCTCGAAGCCGCCAACGGCCTGATGCTGCGCGGCATGCAGGTCAGCGTGGTGCACGTGGCGCCGTGGCTGATGGAACGCCAGCTGGACGACACCGCCGGCAAGCTGCTGCAGAAATCGCTGGAGGCGCGCGGCCTGAAGTTCCTGATCGGCGCGAACACGCAGGCGCTGATCGGCGACCGCGACGGCGGCAAGGCGGGCCGCGTGATGGCGGTGCAGTTCAAGGACGGCACCGAGGTGCCGGCCGACCTGGTGGTGATGGCCGCCGGCATCCGCCCCAATACCGAACTGGCCCTGAAGATCGGCCTGCACTGTGGACCACAGAACCGCGGAGGCATCGTCGTCACCGACACGATGCAGACCGTGACCGACCCGCGCATCTACTCGGTCGGCGAATGCGCCGCGCACCGCGGCATCGCGTACGGCCTGGTGGCGCCGCTGTTCGAGCAGGGCAAGGTGTGCGCGACCCACCTGGCCGAGTTCGGCATCGGCCGCTACACCGGCTCGCAGACCTCGACCAAGCTGAAGGTGACCGGCATCGACCTGTTCTCGGCCGGCAACTTCATGGGCGGCGCCGATTGCGAGGAGATCGTGATGAGCGATCCGTTCGGCGGCGTCTACAAGAAGCTGGTGATCAAGGACGACAAGCTGGTCGGCGCCTGCATGTACGGCGACACGGTGGACGGCAGCTGGTACTTCAAGCTGCTTCGCGAAGGCCGCACCATTTCGGACATCCGCGACAAGCTGATGTTCGGCGAATCGAACATCGGCGACACCGGCCATGAGGGCCACAACAAGGCGGCCGCGATGGCCGACAGCGACGAGGTCTGCGGCTGCAACGGCGTCACCAAGGGCACCGTCTGCAAGGCCATCAAGGAGAAGGGCCTGTTCACGCTGGAAGAGGTGCGCAAGCACACGAAGGCGAGCGCGTCGTGCGGCTCGTGCACCGGGCTGGTCGAGCAGTTGCTGATGTTCACCGCCGGCGGCGACTATTCGGCGACGCCGAAGAAGAAGGCGATGTGCGGCTGCACCGACCACAGCCACCAGGAGGTGCGCGACGCGATCCGCAACGAGAAGCTGCTGAGCATAGCCAGCGTCTACAAGACCCTGGCCTGGCGCACGCCGAACGGCTGCTCGAGCTGCCGGCCGGCCGTCAACTACTACCTGATCAGCACCTGGCCGAAGCAGGCGCAGGACGACCCGCAGTCGCGCTACATCAACGAGCGCAGCCACGCCAACATCCAGAAGGACGGCACCTACAGCGTGATCCCGCGCATGTGGGGCGGCGAGACGACGGCCGACGAGCTGCGGCGCATCGCCGACGCGGTCGACAAGTACAAGATCCCGACGGTGAAGGTGACCGGCGGCCAGCGCATCGACCTGCTGGGTGTGAAGAAGGAGGACCTGGTCAACGTCTGGAAGGACATCGGCATGCCGTCGGGCCATGCGTATGCGAAGGCGCTGCGCACGGTGAAGACCTGCGTCGGTTCGGAGTGGTGCCGCTTCGGCACGCAGGACAGCACGCAGATGGGCAAGGACCTGGAACGCGCGCTGTGGCGGATGTATGCGCCGCACAAGGTGAAGCTGGCGGTGAGCGGCTGCCCGCGCAACTGTGCCGAATCGGGCATCAAGGACGTCGGCGTGATCGGCGTCGATTCGGGCTGGGAGATCTACGTCGGCGGCAACGGCGGCATCAAGACCGAGGTGGCGCACTTCTTCGTGAAACTGAAGACGGCCGAGGAGGTGCTCGAATACAGCGGCGCCTTCCTGCAGCTGTACCGCGAGGAAGCCTGGTACCTGGAGCGCACGGTGCACTGGATCGGCCGCGTCGGGCTCGACTACGTGAAGAAGAAGATCCTCGACGACGCCGAGGGTCGCCAGGCCTTGTGGGAACGGCTGAAGTTCTCGCTCGATGGGGAGCCCGATCCGTGGTTCGATTTCGACCAGGCGCGGGTCGACACGCGGCAGTTCACGCCGGTCGCGGCGGCACAAGGAGAAGTGCAATGAGCGGCGCATCGAACCAGTGGCGAGCCATCTGCCGCGTCGACGACATCCCGGTGCTCGGTTCGCGCCGCGTGGCACGCGATGTCGGCGTCGATGTCGCGATCTTCCGCAATGACCAGGACCAGGTGTTCGCGCTGCTCGACCGCTGCCCACACAAGGGCGGCCCGCTGAGCCAGGGCATCGTGTTCGGCACCAGCGTCGCTTGCCCGCTGCACAACTGGACGATCGGGCTGGACGACGGGTGCGCGCGCGCGCCGGACGCCGGCTGCACACCGAGGTTTGCGGTGCATGTGTCGGACGGGGTGGTGCATCTGGATGCGGTCGAGCTGGCGCAGCATGCGATCGACCTGGTGCGACCTGTCGCTGGGCCGAAGGTCATTCCGCTGGCGGTGGGCTGAGATTGCATGCGCCGCGCTCCAAAGCGACCCGGGCTCATCAAGCAATCCGCCGGGGAACCGGCTTTGCCGGGCCCCTGGCGGGGCGCCCCTTGGGGGCAGGAGCGAAGCGACTGGGGGGCCTATGACTGAAACCCGCTCCACCTGCCCGTACTGCGGCGTCGGCTGCGGCGTGATCATCGAGTCGCAAGGCGAGCAGATCACCGGCGTCCGAGGCGACCCGGACCATCCGGCGAACTTCGGCCGCCTGTGCACCAAGGGCAGCACGCTGCACCACACGACCAGCGCGGCGATCACGATGCAGGCCCGCCTGCTGCAGCCGATGCAGCGGCTCGCTCGCGGCACCGCACCGCGGCCGGTCACCTGGGACGCGGCGCTGGACCTGGCCACCGAACGCTTCGCCAGCACGATCGAACGGCATGGCCCCGATTCGGTCGGCTTCTACCTGTCGGGCCAGTTGCTGACCGAGGACTACTACGTCTTCAACAAGCTCGCGAAGGGCCTGATCGGCACCAACAACGTCGACACCAACTCGCGGCTGTGCATGAGCAGCGCGGTCGCGGGCTACAAGCTGACGCTCGGCGCCGATGCGCCGCCCGCCTGCTACGACGACCTGGGGCTGGCCAGCACGCTGTTCATCGCCGGCGCCAACACCGCGTGGGCGCATCCGATCCTGTTCCGGCGCATCGAGGATGCGCGACGCGCCCATCCGGCGATGAAGATCATCGTCGCAGATCCGCGGCGGACCGAGACGGCCGAAGCCGCCGACCTGCACCTGCCGCTGCTGCCGGGGTCCGATGTGGCGCTCTTCAACGGCATGCTGCACCTGATGCTGTGGGAAGGGCTGGTCGACCAGGCCTACATCGCGGCGCACACCGAAGGCTTCGGCGCGTTGCGCGACCGGGTCCGCGACTTCACGCCGAAAGAGACGGCACGCCTGTGCGGCATCGACGAGGCGGCGCTGGTGCAGGCGGCGCGCTGGTTCGCGCAGGCCGGCGGGCGCACGCTGTCGCTGTACTGCCAGGGGCTGAACCAGAGCCGGGCCGGCACCCTCAAGAATGCCGCGCTGATCAACCTGCACCTGGCCACCGGGCAGATCGGCAAGCCGGGCGCCGGGCCGTTCTCGCTGACCGGGCAGCCCAATGCGATGGGCGGACGCGAAGTGGGCGGGCTCGCGAACCTGCTCAGCGGTCACCGCGACCTGGCGAATCCCGCGCACCGCGCGGAGGTCGCTTCGCTGTGGGGCGTGCCCGACGTGCCGGCGGTGCCGGGCAAGACGGCGGTCGAGATGTTCCAGGCAGCGGCCGACGGCGAGATCCGCGCGCTGTGGATCACCTGCACCAACCCGGCGCAGTCGATGCCCGACCAGGCCACCGTGCGCCGTGCCCTCGAGCGCGCCGAGTTCGTCGTCGTGCAGGAGGCGTTCGCCACCACCGCCACCTGCGCGTACGCCGACCTGCTGCTGCCGGCCACCAGCTGGGGCGAGAAGGACGGGACCGTCACCAACAGCGAACGCCGCATCAGCCGCGTGCGGCCGGCCATCGGGGCGCCCGGCGAGACCCGCCACGACTGGGCGGCCGCCACCGACTTCGCGCGCCGGCTCGAGGCGCGGCTGCGGCCGTCGCAGCCCTCGCTGTTTCCGTACGCCACGCCCGAGTCGGTCTGGAACGAGCACCGCGAGACGACGCGCGGCCGCGACCTCGACATCACCGGGCTCAGCTATGAACGGCTGGACGCCGGCCCGGCGCAGTGGCCCTTTCCGACCGGCGCGTCAACCGGCCAGGCCCGGCTGTACGAAGACGGCCGCTTCCCGACCGACTCCGGGCGCGCCCGCTTTGCCGACACGCCGTTCGAGCCGCTGGCCGAGCCGCGCGACGCGCGCTTTCCGTTCTCGCTGACCACCGGCCGGCTGCGCGACCAGTGGCACGGCATGAGCCGCACCGGCACCATCGGCCGGCTGTTCGGCCACGTGCCCGAGCCGGCGATCGAACTGCATGCGCAGGACCTCGCGCGGCTGAAGCTCGCCGAGGGCGACCTGGTCCATGTGACGTCGCGGCGCGGCAGCATCGTGCTGCCGGTGCAGGGCAGCGAGCAGGTCGCCCCGGCGCAGGCCTTCGTCGCGATGCACTGGGGCGACGAGTTCGTCGGCGGGCAGACCGGCGGCACGCCGATGCACGGCATCAACGCGCTGACGACGTCTGCCTTCTGCCCGCGCTCGAAGCAGCCCGAGCTGAAGCATGCGGCCGTCAAGGTGCTGAAGGCCGAGCTGCCGTGGCGGCTGCTCGGCGTCGCGTGGCTGCCCGACGACGAAGCGCTGCGCGTGCGCGAAGCGCTGAAGCCGTTGATGACCGGCTTCGCGTTCGCGAGCTGCGTGCCGTTCGGCCGCGAACGCAGCGGCGTGCTGTTCCGCGCCGCCGCCTACGAGGCGGTGCCCGACGCGCTGCTCGACCGCATCGGGGCGCTGCTCGGCCTGGCCGCGCCCGAGGTGCTGCATTACGCCGACAAGCGCCGCGGCCAGCGCCGTGCGATGCGGCTCGCCCGCCACGCCGCCGACGAAGCGCGCCTCGAAGGCTTCATGCTCGCCGGCGACATCAGCGCCGAGGTGTGGATCAAGCCGCTGCTGCAGGACGAGTTGCCGGCCCAGGCCTATGGGCGGCTGCTGCTGAGCCCGGGCGCGCGCGCACCGGTCGCGGTGCCGGCCAGCGGCAAGCAGGTCTGCACCTGCTTCAACGTCGCCGAGCCGGCCATCGTCGCGCAGCTCGAACGCTGCCACGGCAGCGCCGACGAGCAGCTCGCGCAGTTGCAGGGGGCGCTGAAATGCGGCACCAACTGCGGCTCGTGCATCCCGGCGTTGAAGCGCATGGTTCGGTCACAGCTGGCGGCGTCGGCCGCTGCCTAGAATCGTCGCCATCGAACAACAACACGATGGAGACAGCATGAAGACCGTGTCGCGAGCTGCCGCCCTGGCCTTCGCCTGCGCCTGCAGCCTGCTCGCCGCCTGCGCCACCGCGCCCGCGGGGCTCGCCGACTACCCGCCGATGGCCGCCGGCTCCGCCCCGGGCGCCTCGGCCCAAGCGCTGGAGACTGCCCACGCGATGGGCCGCGGCGTGAACCTCGGCAACATCTTCGACGCGCCGACCGAAGGCGCCTGGGGCCTGCGCTATGACCCGGCACTGGTCGACAAGGTGGCAGAAGCCGGCTTCACCCATGTGCGGCTGCCGGTGCGCTGGAGCAACCACGCATCGGTCGACGGCGAAGCGCGCATCGACCCGGCGTTCTTCCGGCGCGTCGACACCGCGGTCGATGCGCTGCTCGACAAGGGCCTGATCGTCGTGCTGAACATGCACCACTACCGCCAGCTCGACGGCGATGCGCTCGATGGCGACGAGGCGCCGGTCGCGGCCGGCCTGCATCCGCTGCGCTTCCTGAACATGTGGAAACAGATCGCCCAGCACTACAGCACGCGGGGCCCCAAGCTGGTGTTCGAGCTGTACAACGAGCCGCACGGCGCGCAGACCTGGAGTTGGAACGACTTGACCGCGCGCGCGTTGCAGGTCGTGCGCCAGAGCAACCCGACGCGCATCGTCGTGATCGGCCCGACCCAGTGGAACAGCGCCAACGCGTTGTCCAGCCTGGTGCTGCCGAACGACGCGAACCTGATCGTCACGGTGCACCACTACGAGCCCTTCCACTTCACGCACCAGGGCGCCGAATGGGCCTCCGGTGCATCGGCCTGGCTCGGCACGAGCTGCTGCGACGCGACCCAGCTCGCGCAGATGCGCGGCCCGCTCGACACCGCGCTCGCCTGGTCGCTGCGCCACCGCTACCCGGTCTACCTCGGCGAGTTCGGCGCCTACGGCAAGGCCGACATGGCGGCCCGCGTGACCTACACCCGACGCATGCGCGACGAGGTCGAGCGGCGCGGCTTCAGCTGGGCCTACTGGGAACTCGCATCCGGCTTCGGCGTCTACGACCCCGCGGCGCGCGCCTGGCGCGAGCCGCTGAAGAACGCGTTGCTCGGCCCCTGAGTCCGTCTTAATTCATGCTTCATCAAATCGTCGACGCGTTGGCCCGGGACTTGCGAAACCGGCTCAGGGAGAGCCCATGAGCATCACGAACTACATCAAGGAAATCGGTCGCGGCAAGGAAGGCGCCCGCTCGCTGTCACGCGAGCAGGCCCAGGACCTGATGAGCCAGGTGCTGGACGGCCAGGTCAGCGACCTCGAACTCGGCGCCTTCGCGATGGCGATGCGCATCAAGGGCGAATCGGTCGACGAACTCGCCGGCTTCCTGCAGGCCACCGCCGCGCGCTGCCTGCCGATCGCCTGCGATCGCACCCTGGTGGTGCTGCCGTCGTACAACGGCGCGCGCAAGCTGCCGAACCTGACGCCGCTGCTCGCGCTGATGCTGGCGCAGGAAGGCGTGCCGGTGCTGGTGCACGGCATGCCCGAAGACCCGGGCCGCGTCACCACGGCCGACATCTTCCAGGTGCTCGGGCTGCCGCTCGCGCGCGACGCCGACGACGTGGCCCAGGCCTGGCGCCGCCGCGAACCGGTGTTCATCCGCACCGACGCGCTGTGTCCGCCGCTGGCCCGGCTGCTGGATGCGCGCTGGACCATCGGCCTGCGCAACTCCGGCCACACCGTCGCGAAGCTGCTCGACCCCTGCGCGGCCGGCCGGGCGATGCGCGTCGTCAACTACACGCACCCGGAGTACGGCACGATGCTGACCGACTTCCTGCAGCGCACCACCGCGAACGCGCTGCTGATGCGCGGCACCGAAGGCGAGCCGGTGGCCGACCCGCGCCGGCTGCCGCGCATGGACCTGTTCATCGACGGCCAGCCGCGCGCCGAGCTGTCGCTGTCGGCGCACGACGGCGTGCTGCGCGAGCTGCCGGTGCTGCCGCGCACCTGCGACGCCGCCACCACCGCGCTGTACATCCAGTCGGTCATCAGCGGCGAGAAGCCGGCGCCCGCGCCGCTGACGCAGCAGGTGGCCTGCCTGCTCGACGGCCTGGCGGCGCTGGAGCGGGCGCACCCGAAGGAAAAGACGGCATGAACGAAACCACACACGGCGGCCACGTGACGCTGGGCAATGTGACGCTGGTCGGGGCCGGCCCAGGCGACCCGGAGCTGCTGACGCTGAAGGCGATCCGCGCGATCCGTGCCGCCAGCGTGCTGCTGGTCGACGACCTGGTCGGCGACGGCGTGCTGCGCTACGCCCGGCGTTCGGCCCGCATCGTCCACGTGGGCAAGCGCGGCGGCTGCGCGAGCACGCCGCAGGCCTTCATCGAGAAGCTGATGGCCGCCGAGGCGCTGAAAGGCGAGCGCGTGGTGCGGCTGAAGGGCGGCGACCCGTTCGTGTTCGGCCGCGGCGGCGAAGAGATGCAGCACCTGCGCGCGCAGGGCATCGCGGTGTCGGTGGTCAACGGCATCACGTCGGGGCTGGCCGCGGCGAGTTCGCTCGACGTGCCGCTGACGCACCGCGACCATGCGCATGGCGTCATCCTGGTGACCGGCCATGCGAAGGAATCGGGCGCGTCACCGGACTGGCCGACGCTGGCCGCCGCCGCCGCGCAGGGGCTGACGCTGGTGATCTACATGGGCGTGGCGCAGGCCGCCGCGCTGCAAGCGGGGTTGCTGCAGGCGCTGCCGGCGCGCACGCCGGTCGCGGTGGTGCAGCATGCCAGCCAGCCGCAGCAGCGGCATGGCGTGGGCACGCTCGACGACCTGTGCGGCCTGATCGAGCGCGAGCAGCTCGGCAGCCCGGCCATCATCATCGTCGGCGAGGTGCTGCGCGGCCTGCAGGCACGCGACGAGTTGCCCGGCAGCGTGCGCGAATCCCTCCAAATGGGGGTCCCGCGGGTCGCCTGAACCGGCGGCGCGGCTCTCATAATCGCCGGCCTGGACGTTGGCGGAGTGAGGACCTGATGCTCGAGATCGACAAACTGAACCGCCTGACGGCGTCGCACGGCCCGCTGCAGCGCGGCCATGGCATGGTGACCGGCGTGATCTCGCTGGGGCTGGCCATCCTGTGCTTCCTCGGCGTGATCGCGTTCCACTTCCCGCAGTACCTGACCACGCCGCAGCTGCGCCAGTCGTACGACGTGAGCGTGATCCGGCAGGTGATGCTGGTCGCGCTGGTGATCGCCGGCTCGCTGTCGCTGTTCAACATCATCCGCGGGCGCTCGCGCTGGCTGGCCTTCGCATCGTTCGTGCTGGTGGCGGCCACGCTGGCCTGGGGCGGCCACAAGGTGCCGGTCAACGACTTCGCCGACAACACGCCCTATATCGGCCTCGACTGGTTCATCCTCGACCTGCTGGGCTCGACGCTGATCTTCGTGTTCATCGAGAAGCTGTTCGCGCTGCGCCGCGAGCAGCCGGTGTTCCGTGCCGAATGGCAGACCGATTTCCACCACTTCATCGTGAACCACATGGTGGTGGGCTTCGTGCTGCTGGCGACCAACCTGCTGGTGCACAAGTTCTTCGGCTGGGCCGCGAACGACGGTGTCCGCGGCTGGGTCGCGAACCTGAACTTCTGGGTCGCGCTGTTCCTGATCGTGCTGGTGGCCGACCTGGTGCAGTACTGGACGCACCGCGGCTACCACGAGGTGCCGCTGCTGTGGCGCCTGCATGCGGTGCACCACAGCGTGAAGAGCATGGACTGGCTGGCCGGCTCGCGCCAGCACATCCTCGAGCTGCTGATCACGCGCACGCTGGTGCTGGCGCCGATCTACGTGCTGGGCTTCAGCAAGGAGGTGATCGATGCGTACATCGTGGTGGTCGGCTTCCAGGCGGTGTTCAACCACGCCAATGTCAGCGTGCGGCTCGGCCCGCTGCGCTACCTGATCGTGACGCCGAACTTCCACCACTGGCACCACTCGCAGGACGACGAGGCGATCGACAAGAACTACGCGGCGCACTTCGCGTTCATCGACTACCTGTTCGGCACCGCGGTGAAGTCGGACCGGAAGTGGCCGGAGCAGTACGGGGTGGTGGGGGACTACGTGCCGAACGGCTTCTTCAAGCAGTTGAAGTTTCCGTTCGTCTGGAAGGGTTGATCTCGACCTTGTCGCCTGTCATCCTGCGACGATCACTCCTCTCAGGGGCATCCCATGCGTGCACTCATTGCACCGCCAGCCGTTCCGGTCGGCAAGATCAAGAGCTTCGGCCCGCTGGGCCCGAAATATGAGGTAGGCCCAGCGCTGCGGCGTCTGGCCGATGGCGATTGGTTGGTGGAAGTCACGGTGCTCGATACCGGCGAGAAGGCTGAGTACCGACTGACCCGGCTGAGTGACGATCCCGAGGCGCATTGATGTACGCGGTGGCGTTCGACCTGATGGTTGCGGACACTGAACAGCATCATCCGCGAGGTGTCTCCCAGGCTTATTCCGACATCGGGGCGATCCTCGGGGAGCATGGATTCAGACGCGTGCAGGGCAGCCTGTATGTCACTGACAACGAGGACATGGCCAACCTGTTTTTGGCGATCCAGGCGCTGCGCGGCCGCGCCTGGTTCCCGAAGTCGGTGCGGGATCTCCGGGCATTCCGCATCGAGCAGTGGTCCGACTTCACGCCGGTGGTGAAACAGCACTAGCCCCGATCGGCGCCGCCGGTCTCAATGCCCGCGGTGCCGCCACCGCCAGAATCCCCGCGAACAGCGACACCGTCGCGAGCCCGAGCGTCAGCGAGGCGTGCTCTGCAATGATCCCGATCAGCGGCGGCCCGGCCATCATCCCGAGGTAGCCGACCGATGCGACCACCGCAATGCCGTGCGCCGGGTTCGCGTCCACCTTCGCGGCCGCGCTGAACAGCACCGGCACCACGTTCGCGAAGCCGAGACCGACCAGCGCGAAGCCGACCAGCGCCACCACCGGGTGCCCGATCAGCAGCACCGCCGCCATCGACGCTGCCGCCAGCGCCGCGCTGCCGCTCATCAGCAGCGCCGGCGACACCCGCTCGCGGATCCAGTCGCCACCGAAGCGCGCCGCCGCCATCGCGGCACTGAAGCTCGCATAGGCCAGCGCCGCGAAGCTCGCCTCGCTGGCCAGCTCCTGCTTCATGTACAGCACGCTCCAGTCGTACATCGCGCCCTCGGCGATCAGCCCCAGCGCGCCCAGCACGCCCAGCAGCGCCAGCAGCCCGCGCGGCAACTCGAAGCCTCCCTTGTCGTCGGACCCGGCGATCGTGCGCAGCATCGCCGACCCGGCTCCGCCGATCGCCGCCGCGCCGAGCAGCGCCATGGCCACCAGGTGCGTCGTGCCGGCGACCTGGTGCGACAGCAGCAAGCTGCCCACCCCCGCGCCGACCATGCCGCCCAGGCTGAACATGCCGTGGAAGCCGCTCATCAGGCTGCGCCCGGCGCGCTGCTCCAGCTCGCCCGCCGCGGCATTGATCGACACGTCGAACAGGCTGGTGCCGACGCCGAACACCACCATCACCGCCACCAACCCGGCATACGCCTGCGACGACAGCAGCAGCGCCAGGCACAGCGCGGTCGCGCCGCCCGACAGCAGCGCCGCCCGCCGCGCGCCCAGCCGGCCGACCCAGCGGCCGGCCTGCGTCAGCGTCGCGACCGCGCCGACGCCGGCGGCCAGCATCGCGATCGCCAGCGCCTGCTCGCCGATCGCGTAGTGCTGCTTGATGGTCGGCACGTGCACGCCGAAGCTCGCGAACAGCACGCCCGCCACGAAGAACTGCAGGCGCACGGCCCAGGTGGCGCGGCTGATGGCGGTCGAATCAGGGGTCATGGCGGATGAATGCAAGGAGCAAACGGTTGCGGGCACGGAAAGCGGCCGATTCTAGGAAGCGCCGCCGCCCTCACCTGTCACAGATTGCGCTGCCCGGATAATCCCGCGATGCATTCGTACGACGTGGTGGTGATCGGTGCCGGGGCGGCCGGGCTGTTCTGTGCGGGAATCGCCGGCCAACGGGGCGCCCGGGTGCTGCTGATCGACCACGCGGCCCGGCTGGCCGAGAAGATCCGCATCTCCGGCGGTGGGCGCTGCAACTTCACGAACCGCGATGCCGGCCCGGCCAACTTCCTGTCGGAGAACCCGAACTTCTGCCGCTCGGCGCTGGCCCGCTACACGCCGCAGGATTTCATCGGGCTGGTGCAGCGCCACCGCATCGCGTGGCACGAGAAGCACAAGGGCCAGCTGTTCTGCGACGACTCGGCCGAAGACATCATCGCGATGCTGCTGCGCGAATGCGAGCAGGGCCGGGTCACGCGCTGGCAGCCCTGCGCGGTCGGCGCGGTGCGCGGCGAGGCCGGCCGCTTCGAGCTCGACACCGCGAACGGCACGGTGCGCTGCCGGCGGGTCGTGATCGCGACCGGCGGGCTGTCGATCCCGAAGATCGGCGCGACCGACTTCGGCCACCGAATCGCGAAGCAGTTCGGCCACAAGCTGGTCGACACCCGGCCGGCGCTGGTGCCGCTGACCTTTACCGCGGCCGACTGGGCGCCGTTCGTCGAGCTGGCGGGGCTGTCGCTGCCGGTGGCGATCAGCACCGGCACCGGCCGCGCGCGGGCCCGCTTCGTCGAAGACCTGCTGTTCACGCACCGCGGGCTCAGCGGCCCGGGCGTGCTGCAGATCTCCAGCTTCTGGAAGCCCGGCACGCCGCTGCAGCTTGATCTGGCGCCCGACCGCGACCTGGCGGCGGAATTCCTGCACGCCAAGGCCGGTTCGCGCAAGCAACTGGGCAACGAACTGGCGACGCTGCTGCCGGCCCGGCTGGCGGCCGCGTGGCTGCAGGCCCGCCCGGGCCTGTCGGATCGCCCGGTCGCCGACCTGAAGGACCGCGACCTGCAGCAACTCGCCGCCGGCCTGCAGGGCTGGCAGCTGACGCCCGACGGCACCGAGGGCTACCGCAAGGCGGAGGTCACGGCCGGTGGCGTCGACACCCGGGAACTGAGCTCGCAAAGCCTGGAGAGCCGCCGCATGCCGGGCCTGCATTTCATCGGCGAGGTGGTCGACGTGACCGGCTGGCTCGGCGGCTACAACTTCCAGTGGGCCTGGGCCAGCGCCGCGGCCTGCGCCACGGCCATGACCGACAGCCTGCAGCCCGTTGAAAGCGGCCACTGACACCCCGCTTGCGCGACCGGGAACTATGGCTATAATCGCGGTCTTTGCTGGCAAACCCGCGCCGCGATCTCGTTCAACATTCGCACCAACCGTCTTCGTCCATGCCCCAGGCTGGATTCCGGAACCTCCTCCCTGAGAGCCCGGGCGAACGACCAAGGAAGCGACGAGCAAGACACCGAGCGCAAAAACTTCTGGATCTATGACTTCGATTCGCGTCAAAGAAAACGAGCCGTTCGACGTGGCTCTGCGCCGCTTCAAGCGCACCATTGAAAAGCTGGGCCTGCTGACCGACCTGCGCGCCCGCGAGTTCTACGAAAAGCCGACCGCCGAGCGCAAGCGCAAGAAGGCTGCGGCCGTCAAGCGCCACTTCAAGCGCATTCGCAGCATGCAGCTGCCCAAGCGCCTGTACTGATTCTTCGGCGCTGCCGGCCTGAACACCGGGCGCCCTGGAAGCCAGACTCCCCAAAGCCCGCCGCAAGCGGGCTTTGTCGTTTCTGCCCTCCCTTCCTCACGAGACCCTGCGATGAGCCTGAAAGACCAGATCACCGAAGACATGAAGACCGCGATGCGTGCGAAGGACGCCGCCCGCCTGCTGACGATCCGCGGCCTGCTCGCGGCGCTGAAGCAGAAAGAGGTCGACGAGCGCATCGTGCTCGACGACGCCGCGGTCATCGCGATCGTCGACAAGCTGATCAAGCAGCGCAAGGATTCGATCACGCAGTTCGCCGCCGCGAACCGCAGCGACCTGGTCGACAAGGAAACGGCCGAACTCGCGGTGCTCGAAGGCTACCTGCCGCAGCGCCTGTCGGCCGATGAAGTGGCGGCCGAGGTCGGCAAGATCGTCGCCGAACTGGGCGCCAGCGGCCCCGGCGACATGGGCAAGGTGATGGGCGCGGTGAAGACCCGCCTGGCCGGCAAGGCCGACATGGGCCTGGTGTCGGCCGCGGTCAAGCAGGCGCTCAGCCGCTGAGCCCGAATCACCTCCCTACCGGGGCACGACCATGACCGATCCCGTCGTCCAGCCGCTCAGCGCCGATGTCTTTGTCGCGCCCCAGCTCGAACCGGCCGCGATGGCCTGGGCCGCGCAGCAGGGCTTCAAGAGCATCATCAACAACCGCCCCGACTTCGAAGGCGGCCCGGACCAGCCGACCAGCGCGATGATCGAAGCCGCCGCGCGCGCGGCCGGCCTGCAGTACGCGCACCTGCCGGTCGCGCCGGCCCTGCAGACGCCCGAGCAGATCGCCCGCTTCGGCGAGCTGCTGGCCACGCTGCCGAAGCCGATCCTCGCGTTCTGCCGCAGCGGCACCCGCTCCGGCAAGCTCTACCGCGCCGCCGTCGACGCGGCCTGACCGGCAACGCGCGGCGGCAGTCCATGCGCCTGAGGCTGAAGGTCTTCCTGCTGGCGGTGATCCCGCTGATCGCGTCGCTGCTGCTGATCGCGTTCGCGGTGCGCCAGAAGGAGAACGACCTCGCCGCCCGCGAGCGCGCCGTCGTCGAGGCCGCGACGATGGCCTCGAAGCAGAACGAGCTGCGCCACTACGTCGACCTCGCGCAGAGCACGATCGCGCCGCTGTACGCCTCCGGCCGCGACGACGACGCGACCAAGGAGCAGGCGATCCGCCGCCTCGCGTCGCTCGACTACGGCAGCGACGGCTACTTCTTCCTCTACGACCTCGGCGGCAAGAACCTGATGCACCCGCGCCAGCCCGAGCTGGTCGGCCAGGACATGTGGGACATGCGCGACGCCAACGGCGAGCCGGTGATCCAGCGGCTGATCGCGCAGGCGCGCGAAGGCGGCGGCTTCGTCGAATACCTGTGGCGCAAGCCGTCCACCGGGCAGATCACGCCGAAGCTCGGCTACGTGGTCGCGCTGCCGCGCTGGAACTGGATGTTCGGCACCGGGCTGTACCTCGACGACGTGCAGGCGACGATGAAGCAGCTCGACCACCAGGTCACCGCCAACATCGCCGACACGATGTGGTGGATCGCCGGCATCGCGCTGCTGGGCATCGTGCTGATCGGCGGCTGCGGGCTCGCGCTCAACGTCAGCGAGCAGCGCATCGCCGATGCCAAGCTGCGGCTGCTGGCACGCCAGGTCGTGCGCTCGCAGGAGGACGAGCGCGCCTACCTGTCGCGCGAGTTGCACGACAGCACCAGCCAGACGCTGGTGTCGATCAAGCTGCTGATGGAGTCGTCGGTCGCACAGCTCGGGGCCGGCGCGCCGGCCACGCTGACCAAGGCGCTGGTGCGGCTGAACGGCGCGCTCGGCGAGGTGCGCGAGATCTCGCACCGGCTGCGCCCGGCCGAGCTCGACGTGCTGGGCCTGCCGGCCGCCCTCGCCCACCTCGGCGAAGAATTCGGCGAGCAGCGCCGGCTGCCGCTGCAGGTGCGGGTGCGCGGCGAACCGCCCGAAGGCCTGCCCGACGAGATCAACACCGTGCTGTTCCGCGTGACGCAGGAAGCGCTGAACAACATCGACAAGCACGCGGCCGCGTCGCGCGTGGCGCTGCGGCTGGCCTTCGGCGCCGGCGGCGTGCGGCTGCGCGTGATCGACGACGGCCGCGGCTTCGACGTCGGTGCGATGCAGCAGCACCCGCGGCGCGGCATCGGGCTGCGCAACATGCGCGAGCGCCTGGCGTCGATCGGCGGCCACCTGAAGGTGCTGTCGCGCGCCGGCCGCACCGAGGTCGTCGCCGACGTGCCCGCCTCGGCCCTGCGCCGCTTCGCCACCACCGCCCCATGACCGCCATTGCCACCACCACCGTCACCCGCCTGCTGATCGTCGACGACCACCCGCTGGTGCGCGAAGGGCTGAAGGCCCGGCTGTGCACCGTGGCCGGCATCGACGTGGTCGGCGAGGCCGGCGATGCGGCCGAGGCCTTCGCGCAACTGGCCGCGCACGAGGTCGACCTGGTGCTGATGGACATCGGCATGAAGGACGTCAACGGCATCGAGCTGACGCGCCGCCTGCGGGCCGAGCGGCCGGGGCTGCGCGTGCTGGTGCTCAGCATGTACGACAACCCCGAGTACGTGAACCGCGCGATGCAGGCCGGTGCGCGCGGCTACGTGCTGAAGGACGCGCCGTCGACCGACATCATCGAGGCGATCGCCGCGGTGCAGGCCGGCGAGACCTTCCTCAGCGCGGCGATCTCGGGCCGGCTGATGCGGGCCCAGACGCCGCGGCCGGTGATGTCGCTGCGCGAGAGCGAGATCCTCGCGTGCCTGGCCAAGGGGCGCTCCAGCAAGCAGATCGCGCAGGACCTGAACCTGAGCGTGCGCACCGTCGAATCGCACCGCCAGAACATCAAGCGCAAGCTGAACCTGGAAGGCCAGGCCGAGCTCATCAAGTACGCGGTGGAGCACTGCCGCGATTTCGGCGAAGCGTCGCCCGCCGCGTAGTTTCACTTAGCTGTTTGACCCGTTGCCCGCGCCGCCGGGTTCGGGTCTGATTCCACCCTGCCAAAAGAACCCGTCCTGGAGACACCGTGCAACCCCTCTTGTCCCTTTCACGCCTGATCGACCGGCTGAACGAGTTCGTCGGAAAGTGGCTTGCGTGGCTCGTGCTGGCCGCCGTGCTGATCAGCGCCGGCAACGCCATCGTCCGCAAGGCCTTCAACGTCAGCTCGAACGCCTACCTCGAGATCCAGTGGTACCTGTTCGCCGCGGTGTTCCTGCTGGCCGCCGGCTACACGCTGCTGCGCCAGGAGCATGTGCGCATCGACGTGATCTCCGGCCGCTTCTCGAAGCGCACGCAGATCTGGATCGACATCGTCGGCATCTGCGCCTTCCTGCTGCCCTTCGTGATCGTCGCGACCCGGCTGGTGTGGCCGGTGGTGATCAGCAAGTTCAACAGCGGCGAGGTGTCGGGCAATGCCGGCGGGCTGGTGCTGTGGCCGGCCTGGGCGCTGCTGCCGATCGGGTTGGCGCTGCTCGGGCTGCAGGGCGTGTCCGAACTGATCAAGCGCGTGGCCTTCCTGAAGGGCCTGGTACCCGACCCGATGAAGAAGGGCGGCGGCAAATCGGCCGAAGAGGAGCTCGCCGAATTCCTGCGCCAGCAAGAAGTGGCCGTGCGCGAGAAGGCGGCCCTCGAGAACACCCGGAAGAGCGCGCAAGGGAGCACGAAATGATGGAGTTCATCTCCGCCAACATGGCGCCGATCATGTTCGGCAGCCTGATCGTGTTCCTGCTGTTCGGCTACTCGGTCGCGTTCTCGCTGGCGGCCTGCGGGCTGCTGTTCGGCTTCATCGGCATCGAACTCGGGCTGCTGCCGTCGGCGCTGATGCAGGCGCTGCCGCTGCGCATGTTCGGCATCATGCAGAACGACACGCTGCTCGCGGTGCCGTTCTTCACCTTCATGGGGCTGCTGCTCGAACGCTCCGGCATGGCCGAGGACCTGCTCGACACCATCGGCCAGCTGTTCGGCCCGATCCGCGGCGGCCTCGCGTTCGCGGTGATCCTGGTCGGCGCGATGCTGGCCGCGACCACCGGCGTGGTGGCCGCGTCGGTGATCTCGATGGGCCTGATCTCGCTGCCGATCATGCTGCGCTACGGCTACGACCGGCGTGTCGCGTCGGGCGTGATCGCGGCGTCGGGCACGCTCGCGCAGATCATCCCGCCGTCGCTGGTGCTGATCATCATGGCCGACCAGCTGGGCCAGAGCGTCGGCGACCTGTACAAGGGCGCCTTCATCCCCGGCTTCGTGCTGACCGGCCTGTACGTGCTCTACATCATCGGCGTGACGGTGTTGCGCCCGCAATGGGCGCCGGCGCTGCCGAAGGAAGCGCGCACGATCCGCGAGCCCGACGGCTCGAGCGGGCTGCGTTCGCTGGGCGTGGTGATGGCGCTGTCGGTCGCTTCGGCCTGGGTCTTCTCCCGCACGCGGCCCGAGGCCACGCCGACCGACGAGTTGATCGTCACGTCGATGTGCGTCGGCGTGGGCTTTGCGTTCCTGCTGGCGGTGATCAACCGGGTGACGCGGCTGAACCTGCTGTCGAAGATGGCCGAGCGTGTCACCTTCGTGCTGATTCCGCCGCTGGCGCTGATCTTCCTGGTGCTCGGCACCATCTTCCTCGGCGTGGCCACGCCGACCGAAGGCGGCGCGATGGGCGCGACCGGCGCACTGGTGATGGCGCTGGCGCGCGGGCGCCTGAACCTGAGCCTGCTGCGCCAGGCGATGGACACCACGATGAAGCTGTCGTGCTTCGTGCTGTTCATCCTGGTCGGCTCCACCGTGTTCAGCCTGTCGTTCCAGGGCGTGGACGGCCCGAAGTGGGTCGAGCACCTGCTGACCAGCCTGCCCGGTGGCCAGCTCGGCTTCCTGATCGTCGTGAACATCCTGGTGTTCGTGCTGGCGTTCTTCCTCGACTTCTTCGAGCTGTCGTTCATCATCATCCCGCTGATCGGGCCGGTGGCGCACACGCTGGGCATCGACCTGGTGTGGTTCGGCGTGCTGCTGGCGGTGAACATGCAGACCTCGTTCATGCACCCGCCGTTCGGCTTTGCGCTGTTCTACCTGCGCAGCGTGGCGCCAGTCGACGACTACACCGACAAGGTGACGAAGGCGCCGGTCGCGAAGGTGACGACCGGGCAGATCTACCGCGGCGCGATCCCGTTCGTGCTGATCCAGGTCGTGATGGTCGGCCTGGTGATCGCATTCCCCGGCCTGGTGTCCAGCGGGCTCGGCAAGGAGAAGAAGCTGAACAACGACGAGATCATGCAGCAGCTGCAGCAGGACCGTCAGGACAAGCCGGCGCCATCGATGGACGGGCTGATGCCGCAGCCGGCCGAGCCGGCGCCTGCTTCGTCGTCGTCCTCCAGGTCGAGTGCCGACGACGAGCAGATGAAGGCCGTCGAGCGCGCGCTGCAGCAGGAGGCCGGCAAGAAGTAGCCGAGGTGACGAGGCGGGCTACAGCTTCTGCGTCTGCATGAAGTCGTCGAACGCCGCCTCGGCGAAGCGGAACCACAGGTTCTGGTCGGCCCGCACCCTGGCGTAGTCCTCGTAGACCTTCTTCCAGTTCGCGTTCTTGGAAGAGAGCTCGGCGTACATCTCCTGCGAGGCCTTGAAGGCCGCTTCCATCACCTCCTTCGGGAAGCGGAACAGCCGCGTGCCGCTGCCGACCAGCTGCTTCAGCGCGGCCGGGTTGCGGTAGTCGTACTTGGCCTGCATGTCGGTGTGGGCCACCGCGGCGGCCGCCTCGACCACCGCCTTGTACTCCGGCGTCAGCGCGTCGTAGGACTTGGTGTTGATGAAGAAGTCGAGCTGCGGGCCGCCTTCCCACCAGCCGGGGTAGCAGTAGTTCGGCGCGACCTTGTTGAAGCCGAGCTTCTGGTCGTCGTACGGGCCGACCCATTCGGCCGCGTCGATCGTGCCCTTCTCGAGCGCGGGGTAGATGTCGCCGCCGGGGATGTTCTGCGGCACCGCGCCGATGCGCTCGAGCACCCTGCCGCCGAAGCCGCCGATGCGCATCTTCAGGCCTTTCATGTCGGCCAGCGACTTGATCTCCTTGCGGAACCAGCCGCCCATCTGCGCGCCGGTGTTGCCGCCGGGGAAGTTGACGATGTTGTACTGGTGATAGAACTCGCGCATCAGCTTCAGGCCGTTGCCTTCGACCATCCAGGCCGTCATCTGCCGCGAGTTCAGCCCGAACGGGATCGCGCAGCCGAGCGCGAAGGTTTCGTCCTTGCCGAAGAAGTAGTACGGCGCGGTGTGCGCGATCTCGACGGTCGCGTTCTGCACCGCGTCGACGACCCCAAAGGCCGGCATGATCTCGCCGGCCGCGTGCACCGAGATCAGGAACTTGCCGCCGGACAGCTCACCGACCTTCTTCGCGAAGACCTCGGCGGCGCCGAAGATGGTGTCCAGGGATTTGGGGAAGCTGGAGGCCAGGCGCCAGCGCAGGGCGGTCTGCGCGTGGACGATGGCGGGGGCGGCGGTGGCGGCGAGTGCCCCGGCCAAGCCGGTGCGGGTGATGAAGCTGCGGCGTTCCATGGTGTCTCTCTCCTCGGGGTGATGTGCGGGGAGATTTTTTACGGAACGGCGGGGCGACTGGGGATGGGCTTTCCCCATTGGGTAAAGCCCGCGGCAAAAACAGCGCGGTCCTTCTACCTTCGATCAAGCTTGCATCACAGTTCGATCCCGTCATCACACGACGCGATTCAGTTTTTCCTCATATTCTACGCACGAATTCGCAAACTCAACACCACCAGCACGCCCAACATACTTATCAGCCTCAATATTGAAGGAGTTTCGAATTTTAGAAAACTTTTCCCACTGCGAATAACCATTCAGAGAATTGCCTATACGATCAGACACTCTGTCAATATCGTTCTTGGCCCACTTCAACATCAACAACGAAAGCGACCCGGACGTTGATGGACTCATGCCACGCACGAGCTCTTTAACCCCATTTGAAATTCTTCGCACCTCCCTCACCATATCGTGATTCGTCACGTGATTTCCGGAAGAGAAATATCTTCTTTCATAGTCTGGCAAAGATTTTACCTCCTTTCCCTTGTAATCCAAATCGACCATCATCAACATAAACTCTCGTGCGCACAGATCAGAAAATTCTTCAATTCTTCCTGCGTTTATATACATCAAAGATCTATTGAAAAAACTGTCCTTTGCCTTACCCAAATTTGAACGATCCCTCTCAGGCGCTAGACTTATTTGACCATCAAACATCAGAACCATATCAGCAAGACTACTCAACAGGGTTTCATTCAAAGGCCTACCCAGGTTAACCTGAGAACGCAAATTCTTAATGCAGCCAGCGGTGAATTCCACCAACTTTTGCGGAGAAGCGAGAAACTGACGCTGACCCTTAGGACGTCTCTGCACCTCACCGTCGTATGATATTCGGAGATTATCTAGTGTATTATTAGATAATTCCACTTCAGCCTTTTCCAGGTTTGAAATAATATCCGATATATCATTAGCACTTGGCTTGCTTTCATCTTCTCCACGAATTACCCCCTGCGCACCTGAAAACTCGCCGTGAACTGGCCTTGCGACACTGTGCTTCAATCTACCAATCGGCGCCTCAGTTTCCAGTACGGGATGTGACTCTTGCTTCAGGGCTTTCTCAGATCTGGGTTGCACATCACCCCTCTCTCTAGAGCGCTGAGATTCTTGCATATACACTGGCTCCGCCCTCTCGTCTGCTGCATTCAAAACGACTTGCGAAACAAAATTTTTCGGCGACGCAATAATTTGATTACTCTGCGGGTCAACAATATCATCAATCAGATCGCCCCAATCATCATCGAAATATTCGACAGCAGCCGGCACAGGTTTATTTTTTACATACAACAGAAGTGCATCGAGCGCGCCTTTATACAAATTCAAAGACCCCTGCCTATAGGCATTCTTTACGGCATTCTCGAATTTCGAGAATCCATCAGTAAATTCAGAATGATTGCCATAATACTGAATGGCTTTCATTTTCTCAGAAAGCATGCCGTAATTGACATCGATGATTTCTCTTGGACTAACAGAGTTCGTCGTTTCGCGAGCTTTGTTGAACCCACGACGTGCCCCGCCTACAAGGCCCGCCGCCCATTCCCGGGCTTGAAGGGACTCTGTTGTTTGGCGCGGTTCCACCTGGACCGGGAGTTCGCCTCCACCCATTAAGAAGAACGTGCTTTTGCAGAACCGGCCTGCATTTCCACGCTGGGAAAGAAATGCGCTACTCCGATTAGCTTTGTTCGACTCTTTCTCGTCGCGCGTCAACGGGCACCTAGGCAAGCGCTTTTCGGCGAGATTTCCAACGGTCATTTTTTCGCTCCAGAGCAGAGTAAATCGATACCCCGTCATTGCGAGGACCACACTGGTCGCTCACAAGCAGGGACTCTCTCTGTGACCGATCCGCCGATCCAGTTCCAATCCTGGACAAATGGCCTCACTCGCCCTCTGCAGGATCGCACCCCCCGGTGCGTCGCCCGCGTCTGCATTCCAGCTCAGGGCGCCCGCACCCCCAGCTTGAAGCTGATCATCGCTCGCAGCTTGTTCGGCACCACCGGCTTCACCAGCAGGTGGAAGTTGTGCGACTGCGCCTCGACCTCGTGGTTGGTCATCGTGCTCCCACTCACCATGATGGCCGGCACCGCCGGGCCGAAGCGCTCGCGCAGCGCCTGGATCGCCTCCAGCCCGGTGTGGCCGTGCTCCAGCCGGTAGTCGACGATCAGCAAATCCGGCACCTCGTGGCCGGCGTCGGCGCTCTGCGCCCAGGCCCGGCAGGCCGCCACCGTCTCGAAGCTGCGCACGCTCGCGCCCCAACCTTTCAGCAGCACCTCCAGCCCGTCGCGCACCGCCGGTTCGTCCTCGACGATCACGATGCGCCGCCGGTCCAGCGTCAGCCCGATCGGCGCCTTGCTGCCGAATGAAGCCGCCGCCACGCGCGGCGCCTTGCCGGGCGGCAGTTCCAGCGAGAACACCGTGCCGTGCCCCGGCCGCGAGCGCAGCGACAACGGCGCCTCCATCAGCCCGGCCAGCCGCTTGACGATCGCCAGACCCAGCCCCAACCCCTTGCGCTGGTGCGGCGCCAGCGCATCGCCCTGCGGCACCTGGTAGAACTCCTCGAAGATGCGCTCCTGCTCGCGCTCGCGGATGCCGACGCCGGTGTCCCACACCTGCAGCAGCAGCCGTCCGCCGCGCTTGCGGCAGCTCACCAGCACCGTGCCGTCCTGCGTGTAGCGGATCGCGTTCGACACCAGGTTACGCAGGATGCGCTCGGCCAGCACCGGGTCGGCGAACGCGTTGTGCGCGCCGCCGCGAAAGCGCAGCCCCAGCCCCTTCTCGAACGCCGTCGGCTCGAAGTGCAGCTTCAGCCGCCCGAACATCGCGCCCACGTTGAAATGCTCGGCCTGCGTCTCGACGCCGCCGGTGTCGATCTTGGTGATGTCCAGCAGCTCCGAGAACAGCCCCTCCAGCGCGTCGACCGAGCCGTTGATGCTGTTGACGAGGTGGATCACCTCTTCGTCGTGGCTGCGCTGGCGCAGCGCCTCGGCGAACAAGCCCATCGCATGCAGCGGCTGCCGCAGGTCGTGGCTGGCGGCCGCGAAGAACTGCGTCTTCGAGCGGTTGGCCACCTCGGCCTGCTGGCGCGCCGCATCGGCCGCCGCCTTCTCGGCCCGCAGCTGCGCGCTCAGCTCATCGGCGCGCAGCTTCAGCTTCAGCAGGTTCTCGTAGTTGAGCCGGTAGTCGCTCGCGAGCAGCGTCGTCATCGCGACGATGGTCAGCAGCACGCCCGCCAGCACCAGGTCGTCGAAGCCGCCCGGCAGCCCCACGCGCAGCACGGTGGGCGCAAAGCACAGCAGCGCGAAGGTGTTGTAGACCTTGCGCATCGGCGCGAGGATCGGCATGCCGGCCACGCAGAAGCTGTACACGGTGAGCAGCAGCCCGATGCGCTCGGTGGTGCCGCCGTGGCCGTAGAACAGCCACGCGGCCGAGCCCCAGACCACGCCCGAGCCCATCGTCGCGCCGACCCAGATGCGGAACCACGGCTGCGCGTCGGCCACCGTCTGCACGTTGCGGCCGCGGAAGGCGCCCAGCGCCCACAGCCGGAACAGCCACAGCCCCCAGAACAGCAGCATCCAGCCGCCCAGCAGCCAGCGCGGCGCATGGTCCCAGAACAGCAGCGCCATCACCGACGCGCCGGCGGCGTTGCCGGCCAGCGTGGTCGGCACGTACGAATACAGCCCGTGGATGCGCTCGACTTCGGTCAGCTCGCGCGGCGATGCCGGGGCCGACATGTCAGCTCTTGCGCCAGGCCGAGAACCCGCCGTGTGCCTGCGTCATCTGGCTCACCGCCAGCACCGCCTGCGTGCGCGAGCTGACGTTCAGCACCCGCAGCACCGCGGCCACGTGGTCCTTCACCGTCTCGACCGACAGCCCCAGCTCGCGGGCGATCAGCTTGTTCGGGTTGCCCTGCAGCAGCAGCGCCAGCACGTCGGTCTGGCGCGGCGTGAGGCCGAGCGACGCGATCGACGGATGTTGCTGGAAGCCGCCGCCGCGCGCCGCCTCGCCGATCTGGTTGACCGCCGTCGGCACGCTGCCCCACGGCGAGTCTTGCGCCCGTTCGGACGGCCGGTCGTTGCCGATGCTGATCGACGGCACGTAGATGCCGCCGGACATCACCATGCGCAGCGCATCGAACAGCGTTTCGTTGGAGGCGCGCTTCGGCACGAACCCCATCGCGCCCAGGTCGATCGAGCGGATCACGTCGCTCGCGCGGTCGGAGGCCGACACCACCACCACCGGCAGCGCCGGGTAGGTGCTGCGGAACTCGACCAGCAGGTCGAAGCCGTCGGCGTCGCCCAGGTGCAGGTCTAGCAGCACCAGGTCGAAGTCGTTGTCGGCAGCCAGCGTCTCGCGCGCGGCGCGGGCACTGCCGGCACCGACCACGCTGACGTGGTCGCCCAGGCCCTGGATCACGGTCTGCAAGGCCGACAGGATCAACGGATGGTCATCGACCAGCAGCACTTTCATCGCGACATCCCTTTCGTGCAGGCCCCGGGGCACGGCGTCGGCCCGGGGCAAAGCGCCGATGCTAGCCGAGCGCCCGGGCCACCCCGCACCCCCTGAAGAGGGTGCGGCCGCGGCGCGGTGTGAGCGCTCGTGTCAAAGGTAGCGCCGTGTCAGCGATTCCGCCACGCACACCGGCTTGGTCGAGCCCTCGCGCTCCATCGTGACCTCGATCGTCAGCTGCGCACCACCGTCGAGCGGCTCGTAGGCCAGCAGCCTGAAGCTGCCGCGCAGCCGGCTGCCCACCGGCACCGGCGCCGGAAAGCGCACCCGGTTCAGCCCGTAGTTGACGCCCATCCGCGTGTCGCCGACCTCGAAGGCCGATGCGAACATCTCCGGCAGCAGGCTCAGCGTGAGAAAGCCATGCGCGATGGTGGTCTTGAACGGCCCGGCCGCCGCGCGCGCCGGGTCGACGTGGATCCACTGGTGGTCGCCGGTGGCGTCGGCAAACTGGTCGATGCGGCGCTGGTCGACCTCGATCCAGCCGCTCAGGCCGATGTCCTGGCCCACCAGGGCCTGCAGGTCGGCGAGCTTCTCGAAACGTTTCATCAGGCCTCCAGCCACTGCAGCAGCGGCTTCCATTGTTCGAGGTCGCGCTCGACGCGGCTCGGCGCCACGTCCCACAGCGTCAGGCCGCGCGCGGCCAGGTGCACGTAGTTCTGCGTGTCGCGCAGGAAGCCGAGCAGCGGCACCTGCAGCGTCTCGAGGAAGCTGCGCAGCTGGTCGGCCGAGATGGTGCCGTCGCGCACCCGCATGCCGACGATCGCGATCGACACCTTGTCGCCGCGCCGCCGCGCCAGCAGCTCGCGCACGAAGGCGTGCGTCGCGTGGATGTCGAAGATGCTGGGCTGCAGCGGCACGAGCACCTTGTCGGCCAGCTTCATCACCTCGTCGAGCCGCTTGCCGTGCAGGCCGGCGGGGGTGTCGAGCACCGCGTGGGTCGTGCCCTTGGGCGGGCGCACGATCTCGTCGTGCGCCAGCTCCCAGCCGGTGATCGCGGGCAGGTTCGCGGGCCGCAGCGACAGCCAGGTGCGGGTCGACTGCTGGCGGTCGACATCGCCCAGCATCACCGCATGGCCCGACTGGGCCAGGTACCCTGCGATGTTGGTGGACAAGGTGCTCTTTCCGACCCCGCCCTTCGGATTGGCCACCACGATCACTGGCATGCAATGCTCCTGACGATCCTTGTTTGCGGTTATGTTAACGAACACTATCGTTGTTGGGCACCCAATACTTACCCCCGCCGCTTACCCGCCATGAACCCATCGGAAGTCCTCGTCCTGACCGCCCACCCGCAGATGGAGCAGTCGCGCGTCAACCGCACGCTGCTCAAGGCCGCCAAGAAGTCCGGCCATGCCACGGTGCGCGACCTCTACCGCCTCTACCCCGACTACCTGATCGACATCGAGGCCGAGCGCGCGCTGCTGCTGCAGGCGAAGCTCGTCGTCTGGCAGCACCCGATCCACTGGTACAGCATGCCGCCGCTGATGAAGCTGTGGGTCGACGAGGTGCTCGGCTTCGGCTGGGCCTACGGGCCCGACGGCCATGCGCTGCGCGGCAAGGACCTGTGGCTGGTGTCGTCCACCGGCGGTCCCGACGATTCGTATCGCCCCGACAGCTACAACCGCTACCACTTCGACGCCTTCCTGCCGCCGTACGAGCAGACCGCGGCGCTGTGCGGCATGCGCTTCCTGCCGCCGCTGGTGCTGCACGGCGCGCACCGCGTCAGCGCGGCCGAGCTGCAGGCGCATGCCGACACCTTCGTGCACCACCTGGGCAGCTACCCCGACTGGCCGGAGCTGGCCGGGCTGGACGACTGCATCGACTGCGAGGTGCCCGAATCGGCGCGCCCGGCCGACGCGGTGGAAGCCGCCCTGGTGGAGAGCGCCTGATGGAGCACGGCAGCTGGTTGACGGGCGGGCTGGTGTACCTGGGTGCTGCGGTGATCGCGGTGCCGGTCGCGAAGAAGCTGGGGCTGGGGTCGATCATCGGCTACCTGGCCGCGGGCATCCTGATCGGGCCGTGGGGCTTGCGGCTGGTGACCGATCCGCAGGACATGCTGCATTTCGCCGAGTTCGGCGTGGTGCTGATGCTGTTCCTGGTCGGGCTGGAGCTGGAGCCGAAGCGGCTGTGGTCGCTGCGCAAGCCGATCTTCGGCTGGGGCAGCGTGCAGCTGTTCGGCTCGGCGGCGCTGCTGCTCGGCGCGGCGGTCGCGGCCGGCGTGCCGTGGCAGCTGGCGGTGGTCGGCGGGCTGGGCCTCGCGATGTCGTCGACCGCGATCGGGCTGGGCGTGCTCGGCGAGCGCAACCTGATGGCAACGACCTCGGGGCAGAGCCTGCTCAGCGTGGCGCTGCTGCAGGACATCGCGGCGATCCCGATCCTCGCGCTGGTGCCGCTGCTGGCCGCGGCGTCCGATGCGCCGGAGCACGGCAGCTTCTGGCTCGGTGCCGCCAAGGCGCTGGGGGTGATCGCGATCATCGTGCTGGGCGGGCGGCTGCTGCTGCGGCCCACGCTGCGCTGGATCGCCGGCAGCGCGACGCCCGAGATCTTCACCGCCGCCTCGCTGCTGCTGGTGCTGGCCACCGCGGCGCTGATGCAGACGGTCGGGTTGTCGATGGCCCTCGGTGCCTTCCTGGCCGGCGTGCTGCTGGCCGAAAGCGAGTACCGGCGCGAACTCGAGACCGACATCGAGCCCTTCAAGGGGCTGCTGCTCGGGCTGTTCTTCATCGCGGTCGGCATGAGCATCGACTTCTCGGTCGTGATGCAGCGGCCGCTGCTGGTGGCGCTGATCGTCGGCGGCTTCCTCGCGGTGAAGGCCGCCGTGCTGTGGGCGATGGGCCGCGCGATGCCGCTGCCGAAGGCTGAACGGCCGGTCTTCATCATCCTGCTGGCGCAGGGCGGCGAGTTCGGCTTCGTGGTGTTCCAGACCGCGGCGCAGGCCGGCGCGATCGACGCGCCGACCTCATCGCTGCTGGTCGCGGCGGTGGCCTTGTCGATGCTGCTGACGCCCTTGCTGCTGGTGGCGGCCGACCGCTGGTGGACACCGACGCTCGCCGGCCAGAAGCGCAGCGACATCCCGGAGCTCAGCGAGCAGCAGAACGCGTCGGTGATCATTGCCGGCTTCGGCCGCTACGGGCAGATCGTCGGCCGGATGATGTTCGCCAACGGCCTGACGCCGACGGTGCTGGAGCATGACGCCGAGGCGCTGGAGGCGCTGCGCCGCTTCGGCTGGCCGGTGTTCTACGGCGACGCGACGCGGCTCGACCTGCTGCGCACCGCCGGCGCCGCGACCGCGAAGGTGCTGGTGCTGGCGATCGACGACGTGGCGCAGAGCGTGGAGGTGGCGACGCTGGTGCGCGAGAACTTCCCGCAGCTGACGATCGTGGCCCGCGCGCGCAACGTGCGGCACTATTACCAGCTGCGCGAGCTGGGCGTCACGCTGATCGAACGCGAGACGCTCGATTCGGCGCTGATGACGGCGCGCAGCACGCTGGAGCTGCTGGGCTGGCAGCCGCACCAGGCGCGCAACCTGGCGCTGCGTTTCCGGCGCCACAGCATCGACCAGCTGGAGGCGATGCGCCCGCATGCGCGCGACCAGGAGCGCCTGATCGCGGTCGCGAAGGAAGGGCGGCAGCAGCTGGAGACGCTGTTCGCGCAGGAACGTGCCGCGGCGCTGGATCGCAAGCAGCGCGCCGGCTGGGGTGGTGCGGCGGAGAAGCCGGACGAAGATGCCGCGACCTGATCAGCGCAGCGCGTCGTAGAGCAGCTTCGCCCCTGTCAGGAACATGCCGACGTACACCAGCCGATAGAACAGCGTCGGCTGGATCCGTTTCGCGAGCCGGATCCCGATCCACACGCCGACCGGCGCGAACGGCATCAGCACCAGCGAAGTGCCGAGGTTGCGCAGGTCGATCAACCCGAGGAACGCATACGGGATCCATTTCGACAAGTTCACCACCGCGAAGAACGTGGCCATGGTCGCGGTGAAGATCATCGGCGGCAGCCGCAGCGGCAGCACATAGGCGCTGACCGGCGGCGCGCCCGCATGCGCGACGAAGCTGGTGAAGCCCGACGCGATGCCGAGCCCGAAGCCGAGCCAGCGCGGCGGCGGCGGCGCATCGGCGCGCGGCGGGAACAGCAGCCGCTGCGCGAGGAACAGCAGCGTCAGCGCGCCGACGATGCCGGCCACCGTCTTCGGCGGCAGCAGCCCGAACGACAGCGTGCCCAGCAGCGTGCCGAGCAAGCCGGCCGGGATCAGCAGCCGGATCAGCGCCTTGTCGCGCTGCTGGAACAGCGCCTTCACGCCCACCGCGTCCATCACTAGCAGCAGCGGCAGCATGATGGCGGCCGCCTGCGGCACCGTGATCGACAAGGCCATCAGCGGCGTCGCGAGCGAGCCGAAGCCGGCCCCGAAGCCGCTCTTGGACAAGCCCATCAGCAGCACGGCGGGAATGGCGGCGGCGTAGAACCAGGGGTCGGTGATCATCGGCGAGAATTCTCGGATGTTTGCACCGACCCAGCACGACGTCCGGCGATTCTTTTGCGAAACCTACCGCAAGCAGCGCGATGGCCTGCCGCTGACGCCGATGGAGACGGTGGCTGGCGACTGGATCGCGAACCACCCCGAGTACCACGCCGAGCTGGCCGACGAGGCCGCAGCGCTCGCCAAGGTCTATGAGGTCGAAGACGGCCGCACCAACCCCTTCCTGCACCTGTCGATGCACCTGTCGATCAGCGAGCAGGTCAGCATCGACCAGCCGACCGGCATCAAGCAGGCCTATGCGCTGTTGGCCGCCAAGCGCGGCTCGGCGCACGATGCGCAGCACGAGATGATGGAGTGCCTCGGCGAAATGATCTGGGCGTCGCAGCGCAGCGGCCTGCCACCGGACGGTCACAAGTACATCGACTGCGTGCGCCGCCGCGCCACGCGCTGAAGCGCCGGCCGAGGCCGCCACCGCGTTACCAACGCTACGGTTTGCTCACAACTGTCGGCGCGGAGATGGGCCACCATCGGCCGATGAAAGCCCTTTCAATCCTCCGCCCCCATCGCACCGGCTTCGTCGCCGCCCTCGCCTGCGTCAGCTTCGCGTGCCTGGTCGCCACCTCGCAGGCCGATGCCGCACCGTTCGTGCTGGCCTACACCGACGGCCAGGCCGGCCAGTCGTACACCAACCTGCAGGCCTACCACGCGCAGCTGAGCGCCGTCGGCCTGGGGTCGGCCTACAACCTGACCGCCGCGGGCACGGTCGGCACCGAGGGCTTGACGAACACGACGCGCAGCATCATCAGCTTCGCGAAGTCGAAGGGGTTGCCGCTGTACCCGACGGTCTCCGACTACAGCAACGACACCGGCGGCTTCGACCCCGCGATCTCGAAGGCGGTGCTGGCCAGCGCCACCAGCCGCGCGAAGGCGGTGACGAACCTGGTGAACCTGGCGACCGCGAACGGCTTCGCCGGCATCGACATCGACCTGGAGGCGGTGCAGCCGGCCGACAAGGCGAACCACAGCGCGTTCATCGCATCGCTCGCCGCCGGCCTGCATGCGCAGGGACTGAAGCTGGTGATCAGCGTGCCGCCGAAGACCAGCGACAAGGCGCCGGACTACCTGACCGGCTACGACTACAGCGCGATCGGTGCCGCGGTCGACTACTTCCAGGTGATGACCTATGACGAGGTCGGCCCGGGCTGGGCGAGCAGCGGCTTCAACGGCGAGGTGTGGCCGGGCCCCGAATCGGGGCTGGACTGGCAGAAGGCCATCCTGTCGTACACCGTGTCGCGCGTGCCGGCCTCGAAGGTGCTGGCCGGCCTGCCGAGCTACGGCTACGACTACAGCACCGGCCAGGTGGTGCACTGGTCGAGCTACCCGGCCGTGCTGGCCTCGCATGCCGGCGCGGTGCTGCAGCGCGATGCGGCATCGGCCACGCCCTATGCCACCTGGGGCACGGTGCGCAAGCAGCCGGACGGCACCGAATGGAGCAACTCGACCAAGCAGCCGGCGCTCTGGTACGACGATGCGCAGAGCATCCAGGCCAAGACCGCGCTGGTGAATGCCTACGGGCTGGCCGGCACCAGCGTGTGGGCGATGGGCTATGAAGACGCGAGCTTCTGGTCGGCGGTGAAGGCCGGGCTCGACAACGGCGCGACCGCGCCGCTGAGCATCGACGCCTCGGCCGGCACCGGCGGCACGATCGTGCCGAGCGGTGCGGTGCAGGTGCAGCAAGGCCGCAGCCAGGGCTTCAGCATCGTGCCGAACGCCGGCTACGACATCAGCGCGGTGACGGTGGACGGCGCGGCGGTCGGTGCGGTGTCGAGCTACACCTTCGCCGACGTGCAGGCCGGCCATTCGATCCGCGCCGCGTTCACCGCGCGCGGCGGCAGCGGCGACACGCAGATCGAGGCCAGCGGCACCGGCCAGGTGTGGACCAAGGGCACGACGGCGCTGTCGAACGCGAACCGCCAGGCGCGCGCCGGCATCAACGACGGCAAGCTGACGACGGGCGTCACACTGAATGCCGCCGGCGAAGGCGAGACCGGCAAGTGGGAAGCGGCCGGCGTCACCTGGACCGCCGCGAAGACGGTCTCGAAGGTCGCGTTCGTCAACGGCGCGGTCGACAGCTACGGCAACGGGTACTTCGAATCGGGCGTGAGCCTGCAGTACACGACCGACGGCACGCGCTGGCTCGAATCGGGCTGGGCGATCGCGCCGGCCTACCCGAACAGCGCAGCGGCCGGCGGCGCGAGCTACGCGTTCAGCGGCACGCCGCTGGCGGGGGTGCTCGGCGTGCGGGTGTCCGGCAAGACCGGGCCGCAATCGTGGAGCGCGATCGTCAATGAGGTGCAGGTGACGGGGCGCTGAACGCTAGGCGTTTGCCCTGCGTGGCATGCCGGGTCTCGCCCCGGACGCTGTGCTGTGTGGGGCAGCTTTCGCCCTGCGTGGCATTGCCGGGTCTCGCCCCGGCGGGCGAGTCACTTTCATTTGCTGGCTCAAATGAAAGTAACCAAAGCAAAGAGCCTCAACACACACCATACGGCTCGTTCTGCACGCTGCGGACAACACGGCCACGCCGCTTGAACGCGACCTTGGTTGGGATTGTTGCCCTTCCTTTTTCATCACACGCCCCGCTTCGGGTTGCGTAGCCTGGATGCCAATCCGGGGTCCAGGCGATGCGCAGCGAGCTGCTTGATGTGACTCGCCCGTCGGGGCGAGACCCCGCACGGCTCAGGCTACGTCCAGCGAAAGCCCGTTCGCTCGAATGTCGAACTGCAGCTTCTGATAAACCCGGCGGATGCCACAAGCCACCGTGTGCACGCTGGCATGCCACTGCTGCGCGATCTCGTCGATCAGGTAGCCCTGCGCCAGCCACTGCAGGATCTGCCGCTCCATGCCGGTCAGCACCAGCGGGTTCAGCGCCTCGGTCATCGTGTCGGCCAGCAGGTGCCGCGGCGGGGCCTCGAAGTGCGACAGCACCTGGCGCGCGATCGTCGGCGTCATCGGCGATTCGCCGCGCGCCACCTCCTGCAGGCCGCTGATCAGCGCTTCGTGCGAATTGGCGTGTACCCAGTAACCGTCGGCGCCGGCCCGCAAGGCCTGCAGCAGCACCGTGTCGTCATGCGACATCAGCGTCACCAGCACCTGCGGCCGTGTCGCGCGGCCGCCCTGCCGCAGGTCGCCGAGCAGGCCGTCGACCGGGCCGTCCTGCACCCGCAGGTCGGTCACCAGGATGTCGGGGTCGGTGCGCGCGATCAGCGGGCGCGCCTCGTCGACCGTGTGAACCGTGCCGACCACCTGGAAACCCGGGGTGGCAGCGATCAGGGCCGCCAGGTGCGGGCTGGCCTCGTGGTCGCGCTGCAGTAAGACGAGGGACGGCATGGAAAACGGTCGGGCACGAAGATCGCTCATTCTTCGGCGCGCCACCTTCCGGTGCATCCCCACGACCCCGGGGCACCACCCCCCCTGACTAGGGGGTCATCGCAAAACTGCGGGCCTGCGCCACCGGCCAGTACAGCCGGAAGACGTTGTGCGCCGGCTCGCTGCCATCAAGCAACGAGCCCGGCTTCAGGAACGGCAGCAGGTTCGCAAGCAGCTTCACCTCGTGGTCGGCGGAGCGCCGCACGATGTGCGACGCGGTGATCCCGCCCGGGTGCTCCAGCCCCGCCGCCTGCACCAGCTCCTTCAGCGCGCGCAGCGTGTTCTGGTGGTAGTGGAAGACGCGCTCGGACTTGGTCGGCACCACCAGCGCGCGCTGGCGCTGCGGGTCCTGCGTGCTGACGCCGGTCGGGCAGTTGCCGGTGTGGCAGGCCTGCGCCTGGATGCAGCCGAGCGCGAACATGAAGCCGCGCGCCGCGTTGCACCAGTCGGCACCGAGCGCCATCATCCGCGCGATGTCGAACGCGCTGACCACCTTGCCGGCGCAGCCGAGCTTCACCTGGTCGCGCAGGTTCAGCCCGACCAGCGTGTTGTGCACCAGCAGCAGGCCTTCCTGCAGCGGCGCGCCGACGTGGTCGGTGAACTCCAGCGGCGCGGCGCCGGTGCCGCCCTCGGCCCCGTCGACGACGATGAAGTCGGGCGTGATGCCGGTGGCGAGCATCGCCTTCGCGATCGCGAACCACTCCCACGGGTGGCCGATGCACAGCTTGAAGCCGGTCGGCTTGCCGCCCGACAGCGTGCGCAGCCGCTCGATGAAATGCATCATCTCGACCGGCGTGTCGAACGCGCTGTGGCGGGCCGGCGAGATGCAGTCGACCCAGGCCGCGACGCCGCGCGCCTCGGCGATCTCGGGCGTGACCTTCGGTCCCGGCAGCACGCCGCCATGGCCGGGCTTCGCACCCTGGCTCAGCTTCAGCTCGATCATCCGCACCTGCGGCTGGGTCGCGTTGTCGGCGAAGCGCTGTTCGTTAAAGCTGCCGTCGTCGTTGCGGCAGCCGAAGTAGCCGGAGCCGATCTCCCAGATCAGGTCGCCGCCGTTCTCGCGGTGGTGCCGGCTGATGCTGCCTTCGCCGGTGTCGTGCGCGAAGCCGCCGCGTTTCGCGCCGGCGTTCAGCGCGAGGATGGCATTGGCCGACAGCGCGCCGAAGCTCATCGCCGAGATGTTGAAGACGCTGGCCGAATAGGGCTGCGCGCGGGTCGCGCCGATCATCACGCGGAAATCGTGCGTCGGCAGCTCGGTCGGCACCAGCGAATGGTTGATCCATTCGTAGCCGAGCGCGCCGACGTCCATCTGCGTGCCGAAGGGGCGCTTGTCGGGATCGTTCTTCGCGCGCTGGTAGACCAGCGAGCGCTGCTGGCGCGAGAACGGCGCGGCCTCGTTGTCGCCCTCGATGAAGTACTGGCGCATCTCCGGGCGGATGAACTCCAGCAGGAAGCGCAGGTGCCCGATCACCGGGTAGTTGCGCAGCACCGAATGCCGGGTCTGCATCACGTCGCGCGCGCCCACCGCGAGCAGCAGCGCGAACAGCAGCACGAAGGCCAGCCCGACATGGAAGGCCACCAGCGTGAAGGCACTGAGCAGCAGGCCGACCGCGCAGACCAGCCAGGCGCTGTAGCGGATCGGGAAATACCGGTTCAGCCGGAGCAGCCAGTCTTGCATCGCGGAGCCTCCTCGTGGTCGCGCGATGGTAGTCGCTGGCCCGACGGGGCGAATGACAGAACAGCGGGAACGGACCGCTGCTGTTCGAGCGATCCGCAGCGGTGGCGACGATGGACAGCTCAGTCACCGCTCCGTATGCTCGCCCGATGAACTCCTCCCTGTTTCGCCGCGCACTGTGCGGCTCCGTGCTGTGCGGCCTCGTCACCGCCGCTGCGGCGGCCGACAAGCTGCCCGACCTGAACGCCACGCTCGCCGGCACCCGCTGGACGCTGCAGACCCTGGGCGGCGTGGCCCAGGCGCAGGTCGCGGGCGGCACGCCGGTGCAATTGAAACTCGACGCCGCATCACAGCACCTGAGCGGCCACACCGGCTGCAACCGGTTGATGGGCCGCTTCGTGCAGCGCGGCACGCTGCTGACGCTGTCGCCGCTCGGCACCACGCGCATGGCCTGCGCCGAACCGGCGATGACGCAGGAGCAGGCGGTACTGAAGATGCTCGGCGAGATCGACGGCTATCGCGTCGAGAACCGCACGCTCAGCCTTCTGCAGGGCGAGGTGGTGCGGGCGACGTGGAGTGCGCCCGCAAAGCCCGCCGCTGCAGGCGCATCCGCTCCCTGATCAAGCAACGCCCGCGGAGCCGGCTTTGCCGGGCCCCTGGCGTGGCGCCCCTTGGGGGCCGAGCCCGGACACAAACAGTCCTGAGGACTGTTTGTGCCTGGCGAGGGGCTGGGCGTCTGGCCCAGCGCAGCCTGCAAGACAGGAGCGAAGCGACTGGGGGGCTCTACGGCTTCGGCTTGCCGGACTCTTCGCTGCGCTCGATCTCGCCGTTCTTCATGGCGCGCTTCGTTTCGGCCTTGACGTCGGCCCGATCGGCGGGCGGGGGCGATCCGGCCGCCGGCGGCGGCATCTTGTTCAGGTCGCCTTCCGAGGTCTTCATCTCGCCCATGGCCTTCGCGGCCTTGGTGTCCGCCTTGACCTGATCGCGCGTCGTTTCCGACGTGACCGGCTTGCGCTTGTTGTTGTGCTGTTCGCCGACCGGCACCTTCTTGCCGGTTGCCGCGGCATCTCGGGTTTCGGCCTTGACCTGCTCGCGCGTCTTCGGCGCGGACGGGTCGTCGGTGGTGGTCTGGGCGAGCACGGTCTGCGAGCCAAAGGCGCCGGCCAGCAGCGCGGAGAGCAATAGCATCTTGTGGGTCATGGTGATCCCTTTCCGGTGGATGGAGTGATCCCATCAGACCCGGTTGCGACGCCGCAGCCCATCAGCGGGCGCCGGGCGTCGCGGTAGGAAATGCCCGACCCGCAGCCCGCGCCTGCTTCAGCCCAGCTTCTTCGGCACCGGATGGCCGCGCAGCCGGTGCGCCTGCGGCATCTCGCTGCCGAGCAGCGGCCGCAGGTAGCTGCGGAATGCGTCGGTGACGGCATGGCCGTCCCCGGCGATGAACACGTCGTCCATCACCCGCGTCTTGCCAGCCACCGCTTCCAGCGGCAGCAGTTCGTAGCGCACCGCATAGTCGCCACAGCGCTGGATCGCGACCGAACCGTCGCGGTCGCCGCGCAACGCGAACTGCACGGCGGTCTCGCCGACCTCGCGCGCCTCGCGCTGGTCGACATCCGACACGCAGCCGAGGAACGAGCGCTGCAGGTAGCCGAAGGTGTCGCCGCGCACGCGCTTGATCTTCAGCTGGTCCTTGATCAGGTCGCACAGCAGGTCGGCCAGCGCGCCGGTGCCCGACAGCTGCACGTTGCCGTGCGCATCGCGCTCCGGCCCGCCGCTCGCGAGTTGCGCCGCGATCGGCTCGCCCGACGCATCGTGGATGCCTTCGGACACCGCGATCACGCAGCGCCCGAGGCGCTGGTGCGTCGCGCGCACGTCGGCCAGGAAGCGCTCGCGTTCGAACACCCGCTCGGGCAGGTAGACGAGGTGCGGGCCGTCGTCCGGGTAGCGCGCGCCGAGCGCGGCCGCCGCCGTCAGGAAACCGGCATGCCGACCCATCACGACGCCGAGGTAGACGCCGGGCAGCGCGGCGTTGTCGAGGTTGGCGCCGGCAAAGGCCTGCGCGACGAAGCGCGCCGCCGATGCATAGCCCGGCGTGTGGTCGTTGCCCACCAGGTCGTTGTCGATGGTCTTCGGCACGTGGATGCAGCGCAGCGGGTGGCCGGCCTCGCGGGCCTCGTCGCTGACGATGCGCACGGTGTCCGACGAATCGTTGCCGCCGATGTACAGGAAATGGCTGATGCCGTGCGCCTGCAGCACCTTCAGGATCGCGCGGCAGTAGGCCCGGTCGGGCTTGTCGCGGGTGCTGCCGAGCGCCGACGCGGGCGTCGCGGCCACGGCTTCGAGCTGCTGCGGCGTCTCGCGCGCGAGGTCGACGAAGTGCTCGTCGACGATGCCGCGCACGCCATGGCGCGCGCCGTAGACCGCGCTCACCTCGGGGAAGCGCTGCGCCGCGAGCACCGCGCCGACCAGCGACTGGTTGATCACGGCGGTCGGGCCACCGCCCTGGGCGATCAGGATCCTGGCGTCGGGCGTCGTCGGCATGGGCTGCTCCGCGGCGGTTCTGGAAGACGCCAAGGGTAGCGGCTGCAGGTGCAGCCGGCTATCCCGAGATCATTTCGTGGAGAACAGCTTCGCGGCGCGGCCTTTCAACTCGAGCAATTCGCTCGGCGTCACCGAGTACGCGCCCGACATGATGTCCACCTCGATGCGGAACTCGACGTCCCGCTTGCCGTTGGTCAGCAGCCCGGAGGTGAACTCGTAGGTCTCGTCCTCGACCGGCATGCCCTCGGCCTTCACGTCGTAGTCCTCGTACTGCACGTTGCGGATCTCGCCGCTGGCCAGGTCGAGCATGCCGGTGGAACGGATGACGGACTCGGTGAGCTCGTCGAAGATGACAATCGGCAGTTTCAGGTCCACAGCAGGCTCCAGGGAGAATCGGTGCGCCATCGTCTTCGATGCGCGGGCCGACATTCTAGGGACCTGCCCGAGGTCCTTCGTCATCCACCCCGTCCCCACCCACCGGAACCCCCACCTTGAACATCCACCTGAGCCTCACCCCTCTGATTTCGCTGATCGCCGGCATCCTGGTGCTGGTCATGCCGAAGCTGCTGAACTTCATCGTCGCGATCTACCTGATCGTGATCGGCCTGGTCGGCCTGTTCGGCATGTCATCGTTCCGGCTGCACTGAACGCCGCCCTGCCGCGGTCAGCCGTCGAGTTCCTCGTCGGCGGTGATCTTCAGGCGGACCCGCCGCACGCCCTGCACCTCGGTGCGGGCCGTCACCCGCAGCGGCTCGCCGACCGGCACGACCCTGCGCAGCCGCACGTCCAGCGAATCGCTGCCGGCGTGCGTCGCGACGCGGCGCGTCCAGGCCTGGGCGCCGTCGACCAGCACGCGCAGCGCGTGAGTTGCGTCATCGCCGCCCCGCGGGTTGGCGACCTCGAAACTGCAGAAGATCTCGAAGCGGCGCTCGCGCGTCGCGTGCGGCGGGATGTCGAGCTGGGCGGCGTCGCCGTCGCCGGCGTCCTCGGCCCAGTGTTCGGCGACGTCGCGCGGCCGATCTGACATGGTGGCTGCCTGGGAAGGCTTCATCGGGTGTCTCGCATGCGCAAAAGTGGGGATGCTAGCGGGCCAGCAAAACCGCAGTCGATGCCCCACAATGGCCGCTCCACCGGAGAGCGCCATGGGCACCCGTTTCGCACGCACCGCTTTCGCGCTGATCAGCATCGTTGCCATCGCCGGCGCGGTGTTCCGGGTCGCCACCGCCCCCGACCGCATCCGCGAACGCCACCAGACCGCGCGGACGGTCTGCCTGCAGAAGGGCGGCGAGTGGGTCACCGTCGACAGCAACGAGATCTGCCGCAGCCCGGAGCTGGCCAAGCAGATGTGACGTGACGGCTGCCAGTGCAGCCGCCGGACCGGATGGCGGGGTCAAGCCACCGGTGACACGAACGCGATCAACCGCCCGAGCCGCCGGATCACGTCCGCCGTCACGATGAACTGCGGCTTGTCGCGCTTCACGTAGGGCGCGATGTCCGGCGGGTTGTCGGCCGGGTACGGCGAGGTGTCGTAGATGTCGCCCACATGCTTGCTGCGGTAGGCGGTGCCGGTGTACGGCGTCGCCGGCCCGTCGCCGCGGTACGGGTTCACCACCTCGGGCACCGGGGCCGTCCAGTAGTTCTTCGTGCCGAGGTCGGCGACCAGCGTGTCGACCTCGGTCTGCGGCACCACCGGCGTCGTCATCTTCGCGCCCGCGAACAGGTCGGGGAAATCGACCTCGCGGATGCCGAAGAACTTCGGCAACGCGGTCGGCTGCGTCGCCTTCAGCGGCGAGCGTGCCGCCAGCTCGGCCACCGCCGCGTCGCTCATGCCGCTGAGTTCGTCATACCGCTTCTGCAGCCCGGCGATGTCGATCGAGCGCCCGGCCGAGTAGTGGCTCAGCGTGTTGGTCAGGTCCTTGTCGGCGAAGTAGGCGCCGTTGTGGATGTTCGAGCCGTAGCGGTGCACGTACAGCGACTCGTTGCTGTCGAGCTCGATGAAGGTCGCGTGCGTGCGGCCGTTGAGCAGCGCGTTGCGCTGCACCGCATCGGCCGGCAGCGGCACCGTCTTCAGCCACGCGATGGCTTCGGGGATGCGCGCGAGGAACTTGCGGTCGCCGGTCAGCGTGAAGTAGTGGAACAGCTGCTGGATGTTGGTCTGCGTGGTGTGCGTGGCCAGCGAGCGCGGCTCGTAGGTGCGCGCGCCGGCAGCGGCGCCGGCCGGACGGCCGTTCGTTTCGCGCGACAGGTGCTGCAGGCTCCAGCCGGCCTGCGGCCCGGGCTGCTGCATCGCGCGCATGCACTCCATCGCGCGGCCGATGTTGTCCAGCAGGTCGGTGCGGCCGAGCGCCAGCACGCACATCGTCAGGAACTTGATGTTCTCGCCCATCACGTCGTCGTTGAAGGTGACGTGCAGCGTGTAGTCGCCGTCTTCCATGCCAGCATGCGCGCCCGCCGGGACCTGCTCCGGGTTCGGCTGCGGCATCGCGGCCTTCGAGCCGGCGTAGTGCGGGAAGCGCTGCGGCCAGCCGCCGTTGGCGATGCCGAGTTCGGCACCGAACTGGGCCTGCTTTATGAAATCGATTGCACGATTCAGCGGCGCTTCGAAGCGCGCGTCCTTCTTCTCCAGCCACATGCGCAGCATCAGCTGAGAGGCGACCGCGGTGCCGGCATCGTCGAAGGTGGCGTTGCCGTAGTAGTTCTGGAATTCCTCGAGGCGCCAGCCGTTCTTGCCGATGGTCTCGTACCAGTGCTTCAGCGAGTCTTCGCCGGCGAAGTCGTGGATGTAGTTCCAGCCGCCCGAGGCATGCTGCGCCGCGACGACCGCGAGCGCGGTGCGCTCGGCGGCCTGGTAGAAGCGCTCGTCGCCGGTCGCGTGGTACGCGTCGAGGAACACGTTGCCGACCGACGGCGTGCCAGGCGGCTGGATCCAGCACATCGTGCGCTTGGCCTCCATCTCGCCGAAGGTCTGCGTCAGGTCCGGCGAGTACGACCAGACGTAGCCGCCGCGGTACGAGACCGTTTCGTCCATGTAGGCGACCGCGCGTTTCATCGCGTCGATCGCGACGCCCTGCGCGGTGGGCGGGGCCGGCGGTGCCGGGTTGTCGTCATCGCCGCCACCGCAGGCGGCCAGGGCGATGGGGCTCAAGGCGGCCCCGAGAAAGCTGCGTCGTTGCATGTTGTCTGCCTCCTGATGTTGTGAAATGACAAACGATTTCATCGTGTGTCATCAGTCATCGTACGACTCAAGATTCAAGGACTTACTGGGGCTATCCCTGTCAGATTGCACGCATTTCGACACACATTTGCTGATTTATTGTCAAGAGATACGATGACTAGGCGTGGTCCATCGTGCCCAGGCGAAACGCCCCGGCGTCCTATACTTGCCGCCAGCGCTGATTTGTTCCGGCTTGCGGGCGCTTTAAAAAACCAGCTAAAGAAAGGACGCACCCACCGGTGTCCCGACTCTTGGCGACGCCGGTTTTCTTTTCGGGGTGTGTGTCCACATGAGTTCCGTGGGTGATGTGAAACCGCAGGTGATGCAGTTCACCGAACCGCTGCCGCTGCGCAGCGGCGCGAAGCTGAGCGACTACACGCTCGTCTACGAAACCTACGGCACGCTGAACGCCGACCGCAGCAACGCGGTGCTGGTGTGCCACGCGCTGAACGCGTCGCACCACGTCGCCGGCACGCTGGCGGGCGAGCCGCGCAGCGAAGGCTGGTGGGACAACCTGGTCGGCCCGGGCAAGCCGCTCGACACCGACCGCTTCTTCGTGATCGGCATCAACAACCCCGGTTCGTGCTTCGGCTCGACCGGCCCGATGCACGTCGACCCGGCCACCGGCCGCGTCTACGGCGCCGATTTCCCGGTCGTCACGGTGGAAGACTGGGTCGACGCGCAGGCCCGGCTGCTCGACCGGCTGGGCATCGACCAGCTCGCCGCGGTGCTCGGCGGCAGCCTCGGCGGCATGCAGGCGCTGAGCTGGTCGCTGCGCCACCCGGACCGGCTGCGCCACTGCATCGCGGTGGCGACCGCGCCGAACCTGTCGGCGCAGAACATCGCGTTCAACGAGGTCGCGCGGCGCGCGATCGTCACCGACCCCGAGTTCCATGGCGGCCACTACTACGGCTATCGCGTGGTGCCGCGGCGCGGGCTGCGGGTGGCGCGGATGATCGGCCACATCACCTACCTGAGCGACGACGCGATGGAGGCCAAGTTCGGCCGCGGCCTGAAGAGCGGCGCACCCGGCTACAGCACGCAAGACATCGAGTTCGAGATCGAGAGCTACCTGCGCCACCAGGGCGACAAGTTCAGCGAGTACTTCGACGCCAACACCTACCTGCTGATCACGCGCGCGCTCGACTACTTCGACCCGGCACGCGAGCATGGCGGCGACCTGAGCGCGGCCTTCGCCGCCGCACGCTGCAAGTTCCAGCTGGTGAGCTTCACGACCGACTGGCGCTTCTCGCCGGAGCGCTCGCGCGAGATCGTGCGCGCGCTGCTCGACAACCGCTTCGACGTCAGCTACGCCGAGATCGACGCACCGCACGGGCACGACGCCTTCCTGCTCGACGACGCGCGCTACCACGGCGTGCTGCGGGCGCGCTTCGACAACATCGCGAAAGAATTCGCCGGAGCCCGGGCATGAGCGATCGCAAGGACATCGAACTGATCGCGGCGATGGTGCCGCCGGGCTCGCGCGTGCTCGACCTGGGTTGCGGCAACGGCGAGCTGCTCGCCCACCTGCGCGACAAGCGCCAGTGCAGCGGCTACGGCATCGAGATCTCCGACGCCAACGTGCTGTCGTGCACGCAGCGCGGCGTCAACGTGATCCAGCTGAACCTCGAGGAAGGCTTGTCGATGTTCGAGGACCGCAGCTTCGATGTCGTGCTGCAGCTCGACACGCTGCAGCACCTGCGCAACACCGAACGCATGCTGCTCGAGACGGCGCGCGTCGGCCGGGTCGGCATCGTCAGCTTCCCGAACTTCGCGCACTGGGCGAACCGGCTGCGCATCGTGAGCGGGCGCATGCCGGTCACGAAGGCGCTGCCCTACGAGTGGTACGACACGCCGAACATCCGCGTCGGCACGTATGCGGATTTCGAGGTGCTGGCGCGCAAGAGCGGGCTGCAGATCCTCGATTCGTTCGGCATCCAGAACGGCACGGTGCGCCGGCGCCGGCCCAATCTCACCGCGAGCGTCGCCGTCTTCAAGTTCGAAAAGGTGTGAGCTAGTCTTTCGTCAGGCGCTTCAGCAGCGCCGCGCCGGTCAGCAGTTCGAGCTGGGCTTCGAGCCGGATCACTCGGCCGGTCAGGTCTTCGATCTTCTGCTGCTGGGATTTCATTGCGTCGGACTGGCGGTTGACCTTGTCCTCGAGCTTGATGACGGAGGTGAACGCACTCCAGACCTTGTCCGTGACCCCCATCAGGCGGCCTTGCGCGCCGGGGTGCGGGCGGCCTGGGCTTCCATCGCGGCAATGCGCTGGTTGCTGGCGGCGATGAAGTCGAGCGCATCATCGATCGACGCGGCCGCGCGGTCGGCGGCATTTTTTGCGGCTTCGGCCAGGGCCTGCAGGTCGGCCTCGCCTTCGGTGGTTTCGTAGGCCGCGGCACCGCGGCGCATCAGTTCGGAGATCGGCAGGCCGAGCCGCTCGGCCTTCGCGGCAATCGCCTTCTTTTCCTGGGCGGTGGCTTGCACCACGATGCGTTCAACGGCTCCGGACACGACGTGCTCCAGCAAGTTCGGGGGATGGACATGATATGTACATGATCCCGCCGCAGCTGGCAAGCGCGGCGGAGGCATCGCCCCGCCGGGCCTGCTGCTATTCCTTGTCGCGCCCCAGCAGCGCGGCCTTCAGCAGGTGGTCGGCCGGCGCATCGCCGACCCAGATCTTCAGCACCATCGCGAAGAATTCCGCATCGCCCACCGGCTCGCCCTGCGGCTGGCCCATGATGAAGAAGGTGGTGCCCTTGCCGGGCACGAACTCCATCGCGAAGGTCTCGCCGGCCGCCATCTTCGAGCGGCCCGAGAAGATCTCGATCAGCCGGGTCGCCGACAAGGTGTGCTTCTGCACCATCTCCTTCGGCGAGTTCTCCGACATGCCCTTGATGAACAGCCGTCCGAGGTCGGTACCCGGCAGGTCGCGCAGCGCGGTGAACTGCAGCCGCTTCGGGCCGGGCAGCGCGATCAGCTCTTCCGGCGTGCCGACCTTCTTGCTGGTGTACAGCCCCAGGTCGTAGACCTTGAAGATGGCCTTGAAGCGCGTGCCCGCGCCGTTCAGCAGCAACGGCGTGCCCTGCACCTGCAGCATCGGCTCGAACCTGGTCGTCGTCTGTGCGGCCTGGGCGGCGCCGGCGATCAAGGCCAGCCCGAGCGTCAGGGCGGCGAAGGGGGTGCGGATCGCGTGGGTGCGAATCAAGATCATGCGTCTCCTCGAAGCCATCTGTTTATAGGATGGCGCCGATTATTCGGGCTTATGCCGGCCGCAACAAGCCGGCGAACCCGGGCCGCTCGATGGATCGCACGATCGTTCGTGAAGCCTGGCGCGGTGATCTTTGGGAACTCCGCGCGTTTTCGACCAGCACCGAATCGCCGAACTCGTGCGTGCGGTAGCCGCCGGCCGCCAGCGCCGCATCGGCGCGGCGCAGCACCGCGGCATCGACGAAGGCCTGCAACAGCGCGTGGTGGCTGCTGCCCGGCTCGTGCGTGCCGCTGACGATCGCGTCGACCACCTGCAGTCGGCTGTGCGGCCCGAGCCGCTGGTTCGCCAGGCCTTCGCCGGCGCGCAGCGGCCCGGCCTGCGCCGCATGCTCGAGCGCCCGCGTGACGGTGGTGCCGAGCGCGACGATGCGCCCGCCGCTGCGCCGCGTGTCGGCAATCGCCCGCACCGTCGACGCCGGCAGGTGGTAGGGCTCGTCGAACGGCAGCCGCGCGTCGAGGGCCGGATCGCCGGTCGACGACAGGCCGGCCGCATGCGTCAGCGTCGCGAAGCCGATCGCGCGCTCGCGCAGCGTGTGCAGCATCTGCCAGTCGATCAGGAAGCCGGCCGACGGCGGCTCGAACGCGACCGGCTGCGCCGCGACGCGCGTCCACACGTCCCACAGCGCGAGCGCTTGCGGCAGGTGGGCGTACTGGATCGGCCGGCCGTGGCGGGCGATGCCGGCCCGGATGTCGTCGGCGTCGCCGTCGACGTGCAGTTCGACCAGCCGCGGGTGGTCGAGCAGGCGCACGACGCTCGCCTGCAGCGGGCCGAGCTGCAGCCGGTCGCCCGCGCTCAGCGGCGGTGGCGCGGGACGATCTTCGGTGCGGGTCCGGAAGTCGCCGGCACCGAAGACGACCGCGGTGAAGTCGTGCACCGCATCCACCTGCAGCGACGGCCGCCCGGCCAGCCGCACCTCGATCGCAGCGCCGCTGCGCAGGTGCGTGCCGTGCAGGCTGGCCGGCAGCGTCGCCGCATCATTGGCCACCAGCAGGTCGCCGGGGCGCAGCCAGTGGGCCAGCTGCGCCCGCGCGGCATGGTGCAGCTCGCCGTGCCGGTCGATCACCAGCAGGCGCGCGTCGCGCGGGCGCTGGATCGGCACCGCGGCGGCCCTCATGCGACCTCCCGGTGCGCGACGGTGTTGGCGATCAGCGCGACGATCGGCCGCGCTGCATCGGCCGGGCGCTGCAGCGCGGCCGGGTCGGCATCGGGCACCGCCAGCGCATGCAGCGGCGTGTCCATGTCGCCCGGGTCGACCGAGAACACGCGCACGCCGTGCTCGCGCAGCTCGGCATCCCAGATGCGGCTCAGGTGGTGCAGCGCCGCCTTGCTGGCACCGTAGGCGCCCCAGCCGGGATAGGGCGTCACGGCGGCATCGCTGCTGATGTTCAGCACCAGCGATGTCGCGCCGCCGCGTGCCGACGCGGCCAGCGCGCCGAGCAGCGCCTTGCCGAGGCGGAACGGCCCGAGCAGGTTGGCCGCGAGCGCGGCTTCGAGGTCTTCGCATTCGGTGTCGGCCAGCAGCGCGAGCGGCACCGGGCCGAGGCTCGACGCGTTGTTGACCAGCACGTCCAGCCCGCCAAGCGCGGCAGTGACCTGCAGCGCGATCGGGTGGATGTCGTCGCGGCGCGCAATGTCGCCGACGATGCCGTGGCTGCCCGGCAAGTCGTGTGCGACGCGCCGCACGCGGGCCGCATCGCGGGCGACGAAGGCGACGCGCGCGCCGCGGGCCGACAGCGCCTGCAGCAGCGCGAGGCCCAGGCCGGAAGTGCCACCGGTGATCGCCACGCGCAGGCCGGCCAGCGGATCGTCTCGAAGGGTGTTCATGAGGGGCTCCGTGAAGTGATGGCCCGACGATAGGCAGCGCCCGGCGCGGCGCCCAGTGCGCCGTCCGCCGTGTTGGCGAAGCGTCCGTTCCGTCGTCACGACGCCGCCATCTGGTCACAATGCGGGCCTGATGAGCGAGCCTGCCGCCCCCTCCCCCGACGCCTCTGGCGCCACCGCCAGCCACCTGGCCCGCAACCTCGTCAGCCTGCGCCACGCGCGCGGGTTGACGCAGGACGGCCTCGCGAAATCGGCCGCGCTGCCGCGCTCGACGATCGCGACGCTGGAGTCCGGCGACGGCAACCCGTCGCTGTCGGTGCTGGTGAAGGTGGCCGGCGCGCTCGGCGTGCCGATCGACGAACTGCTGGCGTCGCCGCGCGCGATGGTGCGCCACTGGGCGGCCGACGAGGTCGCGCTGCGCAGCCGCCCGGCCGGCAAGGGCCGAGGTGTCAGCTTGCGCGTGCTGGTGCCCGAATCGGTGCCCGACGAGATGATGGAGGTGATGGACTTCGAACCGGGCGCGGTGATGGGCGGCACGCCGCACCTGCCGGGCACGCGCGAGTTCTTCACCTGCCTGGACGGCCGCGTGAACCTGATGGTGGCCGGCGAGCGCTACACGCTGGCCGAAGGCGAGGTGCTGGCCTTCCCCGGCAACCTGCCGCACTCGTACCAGAACGCCGATGCGCTCGAGCCGGCGCGCGGCATCTCATTGGTCGTGCTCGCCAAGGCCGGCGTGTAGACGACAGCCCCTCGGTCGACGAGTACGTCGACCGATCCCCCAAGGGGATGCGGGCCGGCTTGGGGCGGCCCGGCGCTCGGCCCGCTGCCCTTGTCGAGCACAGGGTATCTATGCGCCCCTATGCTTGCGGCCGCAATTCCGCACCCGAGGAGAAATTCGAATGACATTCACGCCCTGGATTCGCAACGGCATCGCCGCGCTGGTCGGCTCGCTGGTTCTCGCGGCCGCCGCGCAGGCCGGCGCGCCGCAGGTCAAGACGCAGGCGCCCGGCTTCTACCGGATGATGCTCGGCGACATCGAGATCACCGCGCTGAACGACGGCACGCTCGACCTGCAACCCAAGCAACTGTTGACCAACACGACGCAGCAAGAGGTCGGCAAGCTGCTCGGCAAGGGCTTCCAGAAGGACGTCGTGCAGACCTCGGTCGACGGCTACCTGGTCAACACCGGCAGCAAGCTGGTGCTGGTCGACACCGGCGCCGGCAAGCTGTTCGGCCCGACGCTCGGCAGCCTGGTCGCCAACCTGAAGGCCGCCGGCTACCAGCCGGAGCAGGTCGACGAGATCTACATCACCCACATGCACGGCGACCACGTCGGTGGGCTGGTGGCCGACGGCCAGCTGGTGTTCCCCAACGCCATCGTGCGCGCCGACCAGCATGACGCCGACTTCTGGCTCAGCAAGGAGAACCTCGACAAGGCCCCGGAAAAGATGAAGGGCTTCTTCCAGGGCGCGCAGGCCTCGCTGAACCCGTATGTCGCCGCCGGCAAGTTCAAGCCCTTCGACGGCGAGGTCGAACTGGTACCGGGCGTGCGCGCGATCGCCGCGCGCGGCCACACGCCGGGCCATTCGATCTATGCGGTCGAGTCCAAGGGCCAGAAGCTGGTGCTGTGGGGCGACCTGATGCACGTCGCCGCGGTGCAGTTCCCGCAGCCGCAGGTCACGATCGCGTTCGACACCGATTCGAAATCGGCCGCGATCCAGCGCAAGAAGGCGTATGCCGAAGCCGCGAAGGAAGGCTACCTGGTGGCCGCTGCCCACCTGCCGTTCCCGGGCATCGGGCACATCCGCGCCGAAGGCCGCGGCTATGTGTGGATCCCGGTGGACTACCAGCAGATCAGGTAAGTCATTCGGGGGTCACCTGCACCCTCACACCAAGCGCCTGGACTTCGGGCCAGGCGCGGTCGCTGACGAGCGTGTGTACCTCGCTCCACTGGCCGACGGCGAACGGCGACACGTTGTTCTGCTTCGAATGATCGGCCAGCACCATCGTGCGGGCGGCGGCGCCGATCATCGCGCGCTTGGTCGCCGCATCGGCCTCGTCGGTGACGGTGATGCCCATGCGCAAATCGACCGAACACGCGCCCGGCACTGCCCAGTCGGCGCAGCACTGCCGCAGCATCTCGCGCGCGGCCGGGCCCCACAGCGCACGCGCCTGCGTGTGCCAGGTGCCGCCAGTCAGCACCAGCTGCACGCCGGGGTCGCGGTCGAACAGCGCCGCCACATCCAATGAGTTCGTGATCACCGTGACCGGCCGCACCGCCAGCGCGCGCGCCAGGCTCAGCGAGGTCGAACCGGCATCGATGATCACCGTCTGGCCCGCCTCGATCAGCGCCGCGCCGGCCCGGCCGATCGCCTGCTTCGCATCGGCCATCACGTCGGCGCGCCCGGCGAAATCGAGCCGCGCGGTGTCCAGCGACACCGCGCCCCCATGCGTCTTGTGCAGCGCGCCCTGCGCCTGCAGGTCGAGCAGGTCGCGGCGGATCGTGTGCTCGGAAACGCCCATCATCCGAGCAAGGTCGAGCACCTCGACGCGCCCCTTCTCCTGCAGCAGCTTCAGCGTGCGGGCGCGGCGCTCTTCGCCGAACCAGGGAGGGGCAGGTGTCTTGCGGACCATCGTGGCGCGAATTCTAGCTTGCCCGGCCCGATCGCTTGCTCTAATATGCTCGAACTTGATTGATTTCGCTCAAGCTTGTCACGCCTTCCGGAGCCGCCATGTCTTCCTCCCCCACCGCCTCGCGGGCCGAGCACCTCGCGATGGCCGCCGTGTTCTTCGCCAACGGCGCCGGCTTCGCGAGCTGGGTCTCGCGCATCCCGGCGGTGCGCGATGCGCTGAGCCTGAGCGAAGGCCAGCTCGGCATGGCGCTGCTGGCGATGGGCGCCGGCGCGCTGGTGTCGTTCCAGCTGGCCGGGCGCGGCATCGGCCAGCTCGGCGCGCGCGGGCTGACGCTCGCGACCGGCTTCGTCTACTGCTTCCTGCTGCCGCACCCGGTGCTGGTCGGCTCGCTGCTGCCGCTGGCGTTCACGCTGTTCCTGCTCGGCGCAGCCAACGGCGCGATGGATGTCGCGATGAACGCGCTGGCGGTCGAGGTCGAGTCGCGCCGCGGCAAACCGATCATGTCGGGCCTGCACGGGCTGTGGAGCGCCGGCGGGCTGTGCGGCGCGGCGCTCGGCGGCACGATGGCGCACCATGGCGTCGCGCCGGGGCTGCACATCGGCGTGGTCGCCGGGCTGCTCGCGCTGGTGCTGCTGGTCGCGATGCGCTGGCTGCAGGCCACGCCGCCGAAGCCGGCCGAGCCGGCACCGCATTTCGCGCTGCCCGAGCCGGGCATGGGCGGCCTCGGCGCGATCGTGTTCTGCGCGTTCCTGATCGAAGGCGGCATGGCCGACTGGAGCGCGGTCTACGTGAAGGACGGCCTCGGGCTGAGCGCCGCGCTCGGCGCCTTCGGCTATGCGGCCTTCGCCTGCGCGATGATGGTGCTGCGGCTGGCCGGCGACAAACTGATGGCGGTGTGGCGCGCCGCAACCCTGCTGCGCGCCGGCAACGCGGTGGCCGCTTTGCTGTTCGCGGCCGCACTGCTCACGCAGCATGCCGGGCTGACGCTCGCGGCCTTCGTCGCGGTCGGGCTGGGGGTCGCCACCGTCGCGCCGCTGGTCTTCGGCACCGCCGCGCGGCGCGCGCGCCGCGGGCCGGGCCAGGGCATCGCGGCAATGGCCACGCTCGGCTACGGCGGCTTCCTGCTCGGGCCGCCGCTGATCGGCTGGCTCGCGCAACTGACCAGCCTGCGCTTCGCGCTGCTGGTGCTGGCCGGGCTGGCCGCGACTATCGCGCTGCTCGCCCACCACCTCGACGAGCCCCGGTCGGTGCCGGGGACGAACCCGGCACGGGCGTGATCGCCGGCACGGCGGGCGGCGGCGCCATGCCCGCCAGATAGCCTTCCAGCGTCTGCCGGCCGACTCGCACCAGGTCGAACGAGTCCGGCTCCAGCAGCCAGGTGCGGATCAGCCCGTCGATCAGCGCATGCAGCCCGATCGCCGCCGTGCGCGCCGGCGTGCGCAGCACGATCTGGTGGCGCTGCACCGCCCGCTTCAGCGCGCTCTCGACGCGCCCGAGCATCTCGTTGTGCACCTCGCGGTGCCGCTCCCACACCTTGTCGAGATCGTCGATGTACTCGACCTTGTGGGATGCGATGTCGAACACGCGGCGCACCTGCGGGTCGTGCACCGTCTTGCGCAGGGCATCGACAAAGCTTTCCAGAATGTGATCCACTGGCGCGTCCAACTGCGGGTCGTCGCTCGCGTGAACCATCTGCTCCATCGGCAAGGTCACGCGCAGCATCATCGCGTTGAAGAGGTCGCCCTTGTCCTTGAAGTGCCAGTAGATGGCGCCGCGGGTCAGGCCGGCCGCCAGCGCGATGTCGTTGAGCGAAGTGCGCGACACGCCACGCTCCTGGAACACCAGCTCGGCGGTGTCCAGGATGTGGCTGCGGGTGGCCTGGGCCTCTTCTTTCGTGCGTCGCGCCATCGCGTGGCGACTCCTCGGTGAATCGGTGCCGGTAAGCACTCGGTAAGAGCGCTGCCGATACCGTGCAGGTAAATGGGACGTTTACATTCAAGCGTGTATGTATACTAACCCGCATCGTCGGCAAGTCCAGCCGGGTTCTCACCCGGCCTTTGCGCTTTGTCGGCTTTCCCCCAGCTCATCAGGCGCCCGCGGCGGGCGCAGCATCCGGAAGGGATTTGCATGTCTGCGTTGAAGAACGTCGCGGCGGAAAGTGCTGCTGTTGTGTCTCCGGTCCGTGGCGCGCTGAAAGCGCTGCCGCTGGCGATCGTCGCCGCGTTGCTGGTGGCCTGCGGCGCGAAGGACGGTGCGGCCGGCGGCGCCGGCGCGGCCCCGGGTGGCGCCGGCGCCCCGCCGCCGCCCGAGGTGGGGGTGGTGACGGTCGCGCCGCGCGAGGTCGGGCTCGTGACCGAGCTGCCGGGCCGGCTCGAGGCCTCGCGCGTCGCGCAGGTGCGGGCCCGCGCGGCCGGCATCCTGCAGAAGCGGCTGTTCCGCGAAGGCAGCGACGTGAAGGCCGGCCAGCCGCTGTTCCAGATCGACGCGGCGCCGTACCTCGCGAGCCAGCAGAGCGCCCAGGCCACGCTGGCCCGCGCGCAGGCCAACCTGACGCAGGCCACCGCGCAGGCCGAGCGCTACAAGCCGCTGATCGAAGCCAACGCGATCAGCAAGCAGGACTTCATCAACGCGGTGGCGGCGCAGAAGTCCGCCGAGGCCGATGTCGCGTCGGCCCGCGCCGCGCTGCAGACCGCGCAGATCAACCTCGGCTACGCCGCCGTCACCTCGCCGATCGCGGGCCGCATCGGCCGCGCGCTGGTGACCGAAGGCGCGCTGGTCGGCCAGGGCGAGGCGACCCAACTCGCGGTGGTGCAGCAGATCAACCCGATGTACGTGAACTTCACGCAATCGACCACCGAGACGCTGAAGCTGCGCAAGGCGCTCGAGGCCGGCAAGCTCAAGCGTGCAGGCAGCGGCGAGGCCGCCCAGGTGCGCATCGTGCTGGAAGACGGCACCGAGTACGCGAAGCCCGGCCGGCTGCTGTTCTCCGACCTGACGGTCGACCCCACGTCGGGCCAGATCACGCTGCGCGCCGAGGTGCCGAACGCCGACGGCCTGCTGCTGCCCGGCATGTACGTGCGCGTGCGGCTCGAGCAGGCGCAGGTCGACGGCGCGATCGCGCTGCCGCAGCAGGCGGTCACCCGCAGCAACCAGGGCGACACCGTGATGGTGGTCGGCGCGGACGGCAAGGTCGCGCCGCGCCCGATCAAGATCGGCTCGGCCGCGCAGGACGGCCAGTGGCTCGTCACCGACGGCCTGAAGCCCGGCGAGCAGGTGATGGTCGACGGCTTCCAGAAGCTGCGCGGCCCGGGCCCGGTGAAGCCGGTGCCGTGGCAGCCGCGCGCGGCGTCGGCCGCGGCGGCGGCATCGGCCGCCCCGGCACCGGCTTCCGCCGCGTCCGGCGGCTGAGCCTCGTCCCCCCCAAGACAGAACCAGCGAGCCTCCTTCCATGGCCAAGTTCTTCATCGATCGCCCCATCTTCGCGTGGGTGATCGCGCTGTTCATCATCGTGCTCGGCAGCGTGGCGATCACGCAGCTGCCGGTCTCGCAGTACCCGCCGGTCGCACCGCCCTCCATCGTCGTGTCGGCCACCTATCCCGGTGCCTCGGCGCAGACGCTCGAAGACAGCGTGATCAGCGTCATCGAGCAGGAAATGAACGGCTCGCCCGGCCTGCTCTACATGGAGTCGGTCAGCCAGGCCAACGGCACCGGCTCGATCACGCTCAGCTTCGAACCCGGCACCAACCCGGACCTGGCGCAGGTCGACGTGCAGAACCGGTTGAGCCGCGCCGCGCCGCGGCTGCCGTCGGCCGTCACGCAGCAAGGCGTGCGGGTCGACAAGGCGCGCTCGAACTTCCTGCTGTTCACGATCCTCTCGTCCGACAACCCGGCCTACGACCCGATCGCGCTCGGCGACTACGCGTCGCGCACCGTGCTGCCTGAAATCCAGCGCATTCCCGGCGTCGGCCAGGCCCAGTTGTTCGGCACCGAGCGCGCGATGCGCGTCTGGATCGATCCGGCCAAGCTGGTCGGCTTCAACCTGTCGGCCGCCGACGTCGCCGCCGCGATCCGCACGCAGAACGCGCAGGTCTCGTCCGGCACCATCGGCGACCTGCCGAACCTGCCCGGCCAGTCGATCTTCGCGACCGTGGTCGTCAACGGCCAGCTCAGCAACGTCGAGCAGTTCGGCAACATCGTGTTGCGCGCGAACGCCGACGGCTCCACGGTGCGCCTGAAGGATGTCGCCCGCATCGAGCTCGGCGCGCAGACCTACGCCACCTCGGCCCGCCTGAACGGCAAGCCGTCGACCGGCATCGGCGTGCAGCTCTCGCCGAGCGGCAATGCGCTCGCCACCGCGACCGCCATCCGCAAGCGCATGGACGAGCTCGCGCGTTACTTCCCGCAGGGCGTCAAGTACAGCGTGCCGTACGACAGCTCGCGCTTCGTCAAGATCTCGATCTCGCAGGTGGTCGAGACGCTGCTCGAGGCGGTCGCGCTGGTGTTCGTCGTGATGTACCTGTTCCTGCAGAACTGGCGCTACACCGTGATCCCGACGCTGGTGGTGCCGATCGCGCTGCTGGGCACCTTCGGCGCGCTGCTTGGCCTGGGCTTCTCGATCAACGTGCTGACGATGTTCGGCATGGTGCTGGTGATCGGCATCGTGGTCGACGATGCGATCGTCGTGGTCGAGAACGTCGAGCGCATCATGAGCGAAGAGGGGCTCTCGCCGCGCGAGGCCACCCGCAAGGCGATGGGCCAGATCTCCGGCGCGATCATCGGCGTGACGGTGGTGCTGATCTCGGTGTTCGTGCCGCTCGCATTCTTCGCCGGCTCGATCGGCAACATCTACCGCCAGTTCTCGGCGGTGATGGTGGCGTCGATCGCGCTGTCGGCCTTCATGGCGCTGTCGCTGACGCCTGCGCTGTGCGCGACGCTGCTGAAGCCGGTCGAGGCCGGCCACCACCACGAGAAGACCGGCTTCTTCGGCTGGTTCAACCGCGGCTTCGCCCGCACCGCGAAGGGCTACGAAGGCTGGGTCGCGAAGATCCTGAAGCGCGCCGGCCGATTCCTGATCATCTACGCGGCGATCATCGCCGCGGTGGGCTGGACCTTCTCGCGCCTGCCCGCCTCGTTCCTGCCCGCCGAAGACCAGGGCTACATCATCGTCAACGTGCAGCTGCCGCCGGGTGCCACCGTGAACCGCACGGTCGAGGTGATGCAGCAGGTCGAGGGCTTCATCCTGAAGCAGCCGGAAGTGCAGAGCATGGTCGGCGTGCTGGGCTTCAGCTTCTCGGGCCAGGGCCAGAACGCCGGCCTCGCGTTCGTCACGCTGAAAGACTGGGATGAGCGCAAGGGCGCGCAGCATTCGGCGCAGGCGCTGGCCGGCCGCGCGTTCGGCGCGCTGATGGGCGTGCGCGATGCGTTCATCTTCCCGCTCAGCCCGCCGCCGATCCCCGAACTGGGCACCTCGTCGGGCTTCGCGTTCCGGCTGCAGGACCGCGGCGGCAACGGCCACGCGGCGCTGCTGGCGGCACGCAACCAGCTGCTGGGCCTGGCAGGCCAGAGCAAGATCGTCGCGGGCGTGCGTCCCGACGGCCTGGAAGACGCGTCGCAGCTGCAGATCGACGTCGACCGCGACAAGGCGAACGCGCTGGGCGTGAGCTTCGATTCGATCAACTCGACCCTGTCGACCGCGCTCGGTTCGGCCTACATCAACGACTTCCCGAACGCCGGCCGCCTGCAGCGCGTGGTGGTGCAGGCCGATGCGCCGGCCCGCATGCAGCCGGACGACCTGCTGCGCCTGAACGCGTTGAACAGCAAGGGCCAGCCGGTGCCGCTGTCGGCGTTCGCGACGACGCGCTGGATCAGCGGCCCGGTGCAGACCATCCGCTACAACGGCTACCCGACGATGCGGTTGGCGGGCGATGCCGCGCCGGGCCGCAGCACCGGCGAGGCGATGGCCGAGATGGAGCGGCTCGCGGGCCAGCTGCCGCCGGGCTTCGCGTTCGAATGGACCGGCCAGTCGCGCGAAGAGAAGCTGTCGGGCTCGACCGCGTTCATCCTGCTCGGCTTCTCGCTGCTGGCGGTGTTCCTGTGCCTCGCGGCGCTGTACGAGAGCTGGTCGATCCCGCTGTCGGTGATCCTGGTGGTGCCGCTCGGCGTGCTGGGCGTGGTGCTGGCAGCCACCTTCCGCGGCCTCGAGAACGACATCTACTTCAAGGTCGGCCTGATCACGGTGATCGGGCTGAGCGCGAAGAACGCGGTGCTGATCATCGAGTTCGCGAAGGACCTGCATGCGCAGGGCAAGGGCGTGGTGGAGTCGGTGCTGGAGGCGGCGCACCTGCGCTTCCGGCCGATCCTGATGACCTCGATGGCCTTCATCCTCGGCGTGCTGCCGCTGGTGGTCGCGTCGGGCGCGGGCTCGGCAAGCCAGCGCGCGATCGGCACCGGCGTGATGGGCGGCATGTTCAGCGCGACGCTGCTGGCGGTGTTCTTCGTGCCGGTGTTCTTCGTCGTCGTGCGCCGCATCTTCAAGGGCAGCGAGCGGCAGCGCCGCATGTATGCCCACGAATTGAATGGCAGCCCGGCACCCGCCGCCCCGGCGGCCGGCTCGGCGAAGGATGGTTCCCATGAGTGATTTCCGAAGCCCCCGGCTGCTGCGCGGCCCGGCCCTGGTCGCCACCGCGCTGCTCGCGGCCGGCTGCACGATGATCCCGACCTACGAGCGCCCGCCGGCGCCGGTGCCCGGCTCGTTCGCCGGCGAGGCGACGACCGCGCGGCCCGGCCCGAAGGCGAGCGACATCGAATGGCAGAGCTACTTCGCCGACGAGCGGCTGAAGCGGCTGATCGATCTGTCGCTGAAGAACAACCGCGACCTGCGGGTCGCGGTGCTCAACATCGAGCAGGTGCGCGCGGCCTACCAGATCAAGCGGGCCGACGAATGGCCGACGATCAACGCGGCCGCGAGCGGCCTGCGCCAGACGGCCGGGCCCGACACGATCACCAGCACCTACAGCGTTGGCCTCGCGGTCTCGGCCTACGAGCTCGACCTGTTCGGCCGGGTGCGCAGCCTGAGCCAGGCGGCGCTCGCGCAGTACCTGGCGACCGAGGAGACGCGCAAGGCGGTGCAGATCAGCCTGATCGCGTCGGTCGCCAATGCGTACTTCAACCTGCTGGCCGACGACGAGCTGCTCGAGGTCACGAAGCAGACGCTGAAGACGCGCGAGGATTCGCAGAAGCTCACGCGGCTGAAGTTCGACAACGGCGCGAGCTCCGAGCTCGACCTGCGGCAGGCGGAATCGCTGCTCGAATCGGCCCGCGTGTCGCTCGCGCAGCAGACGCGCCAGCGCCTGCTGGACGAGAACGCGCTGGTGCTGCTGCTCGGACAGGCGCTGCCGGACGACCTGCCGGCCGGCGTGTCGCTGGTGGCCGACCAGGTGTTGCCGGAGGTGCCGGCCGGGCTGCCGTCGGACCTGCTGAACCGCCGGCCCGACGTGCGCGCGGCCGAGCAGCAGCTGATCGCGGCCAACGCCAACATCGGCGCGGCGCGCGCGGCGTTCTTCCCGCGCATCACGCTGACCGGGCTGGTCGGTTCGGTCAGCAGCGACCTGTCGGGCCTGTTCAAGAGCGGCTCGTTCGGCTGGAGCTTCCAGCCGCAGGCGACGCTGCCGATCTTCGACGCCGGGCGCAACAAGGCCAACCTCGACAGCGTGAAAGTCGGCCGCGAGATCGCGCTGGCGCAGTACGAGAAGGCGATCCAGACCGCGTTCCGCGAGGTCTCCGATTCGCTGGCCGGCCGCGCGACGCTCGGCGAGCAGGCGCGTGCGCAACGCGCGCAGGCCGATGCCGAGCAGGCGCGTTATCGGCTGGCCGACCTGCGCTACCGCAACGGCGCGGCGAGCTACCTCGACGTGCTTGATGCGCAGCGCTCGCTGTTCGCCGCGCAGCAGGCGGTGGTGCAGGTGCAGGCGCAGCAGGCGCAGAACCTGGTGACGCTGTACAAGGCGCTGGGTGGGGGGTGGAAGGACGCGGCGGCGGCGAATTGACCGTGGGTGAGGCAAAGGCGCGGGTGGGGAGGGTGTGGCTCGCCGGCCGGTGCGGTCCTCATCCCTGGCGGGATGCTGACTCCCCTGCGCTGACTGGTTTCAGGGCCCGTCGTCGAAACTCCCGCCGCTCGCTTCGCTCCCTCTGGTCAAACAGTCGACGACAGTCAGTTCACGATCGCGCTGCGCGCGGGGCCCTGAAACCAGCCAGCTCCGGCGCCCCGTCCTGATTGGCGCTCCACACCCTCCCCACCCGCGCCTTTGGGCCACCGCCGTGCTACTTCTGGCGTGACAAGCGAACAAGTGGGGGTTGATTCCCGGGTTGGCACCCGGGCTACGCATGCAGATCGGTGGAGGAAAACCTCACCCGAGTTCTTTGCGCAATCGCGCAATGACTTCGCTGCCTGACAAGACCATGCTTGTGCCGGATTCGATCTCGGCGTCCCGCCGGGCAGCCAGAGAGTCCCAAGCGGCGTCTCGCTCGCGAGCCTTGTCAAGGTTTCGCGGATAGCCATGGAACCCGTCGAAATCCGCCTTGCCGATCGGCACGCCCCGGCTGCGCAGGATCGCGTACGCCGTCGTCAGGTGGAAGAAGAAGTTCGGCAGCGCATACAGCTGCAGGAACTCGGCGGCCGGCAGGCGCACCAGCGCCTCGCCGGCGCGGCTTTCCAACGTGCGTCGGTCGGCGTCTTCGAACAGCGCGGGCGGCAGTTCGTGCAGCATCGTCACCACGCGATCGATCAGCCCGCGCAGCCCGTCGAAGCCCGGCCCCGGCTCGCCCGCCGACGGGATCGGCAGGCCGGCCAGCGGATGGCAGGCGCGCAACGCGAAGTTCGCCGCGATGACGACCTGGGTTTCGAACGGGTTCATGTCGTCGCTGAGCCGGGCGCCGAGCAGGCGCTGCGCCTCCGGCCCGGTCGCGTGGCCTTGCGCCAGGTCGAGCCAGCCGCGCAGCCGCTCCAGGTAGCGCAGGAAGACCGGCACCGAGGCCGTCCAGAGCAGGGGAGGATTCATCGCACGAGCGTAGCAGTCGGGCTCTCGCTCGCCGCCCTTGCATCGCGCCGCCCTCCCCGGCATGCTGCCGGCCATGACCCCCGCCTCCCACCGCGCCCAGCTCGTGGGCATGCTCGCCGAAGCCGCCGAGATCGAGCATTGCCTGATGTGCACCTACCTCTATGCGGCGTTCTCGCTGAAGCAGAACGCCGACGAGGGCCTCGAACCCGACGAACTCGCCGCGGTGCAGCGCTGGCGCCGCGAGATCATCGCGATCGCCACCGACGAGATGCTGCACCTGGCGCTCGCCAACAACATCGCGGTCGCGATCGGCGCGCGCCCGCACTACCGGCGCTTCAACTTCCCGATCGCACCGGGGCTGTTCCCGGCCGACATCGCGGTCGAGCTCGCGCCGTTCGACGCGGCCACGCTCGACCACTTCGTCTACCTCGAGCGGCCGGCCGACGTGGCCGAGCGCGACGGCACGCGCTACGAGAAGACCAGCTACCACCGCCGCGCCGTCGCCGGCCGGCTGTCGATGCTGCCGGACGACTACACCACCGTCGGCGAGCTGTACGAATCGATCGCCGAGAGCTGCGAGCTGCTGGTGCAGCACGGCGGCGAGGCGAAGGTGTTCATCGGGCCGCGCGCCGCACAGCTGTCGCCGCAGGACTTCCGGCTGCCCGGGCTGATCACCGTCGGCACGCTGGCCGAAGCGAAGCAGGCCGTCGAGTTCATCGTGCAGCAGGGCGAAGGCTCGCGCGAAAGCAAGAGCGGCTCGCACTACGCGCGCTTCTGCGCGATCCGCAGCGAATGGCAGGGCCTGAAGGCGCGCCGCCCGGGCTTCGAGCCGGCCCGCCCGGCGGCGCGCAACCCGGTGATGCGCAACCCGGTCGTCAGTGGGCTGCGCGTGCATGTCACCGCCGAGCCGGCCGCCGCGCTGCTCGACGTCGCGAACGTCTGCTACGAGCTGATGCTGCGCCTGCTGTCGGCACTCGCCGACGTGACGCCGCGCTCCGAGACCGCCACCGCGCGCCGCCGCGAAATGGCCGACCAGACGCTCGCGCTGATGCACATGCTCGGCGACATGGGCAGCGCGCTGTCGGCGCTGCCGGCCGGCGACAAGCACCCTGGTGTCAACGCCGGCATGACCTTCACCGCGTCGCGCACCGTGCTGACCTACCTGTCGGTCGAGACCGCGACGCTGGTGCTCGCCGAGCGCTGCGGCTGCGTCGCCGACCGGCTCGCATCGATGGCCGCACAGCCGGGCGCCCAGCCGTGGCTCGCACGGCATGCGCAGGCGATGCGGCGTTTCTCGAATTTCTGGTCGGCCGACCATGACGCGCACTGGCCGGCCGTCGACGGCGCCGCGGCATCAGCGCCACCGCCGGTCGTTCCAGCGCCCGTGGCCGCCGCGCCGGCCGCACCCCGCGCCGCGCCGAAGCCCCCCGACGAAGCGCGCGGCCGCGACGTGCTGCTGCGCTTCGACACGCAGCGCTGCATCCACGCGCGGCACTGCGTGCTCGGCGAGCCCGAGGTGTTCCTCGCGAACACGCCCGGCGACTGGCTCTATCCCGACCAGGCCACGCCCGAGCGCATCGCGATCGTCGCCCACACCTGCCCGTCGGGCGCGGTCACCTACCAGCGCCTGGACGGTGGCCCGGCCGAGGCAGCGCCGCGCGTCAACACCGTGCGGCTGCGCGAGAACGGCCCGCTCGCCTTCCATGCCGAGATGACGCTCGCGGCGACCCCGCCGAACGGCGGCTCGTCGCTGCGCGCCACGCTGTGCCGCTGCGGCCAGTCGGCCAACAAGCCGTTCTGCGACGGCTCGCACAACGCCGCCGGCTTCAAGGCGAGCGGCGAGCCGCCGACGCGCGAATCGCAGCCGCTCGCGGTGCGCAACGGCCCGCTGCGCGTCGACCCGCTGCGCAACGGCCCGCTCGAGGTCAGCGGCAACCTGGAGCTGTGCGCCGGCACCGGCCGCACCGTCGACCGCCTCACCAGCACCCGGCTGTGCCGCTGCGGCCAGTCGCAGAACAAGCCGTTCTGCGACAACTCGCATGCGGTGGTCGGCTTCGTCGCCGACGGCGTGTGACGGCCGCGCGATGACCTTCCGCAACAACTACGCCGGCTTCGAACCGAAGAGCCTGGCCGACGTGCTGCGCTGGCGCTGGGCGGCCCACCGCAACGGCGTGCCGCGGCCGCCGCGCGGGCCGATCCCGCAGGTCGCGCCCGATCTCGCGTTCCTGCAGGCCAATGCGCGCGCCGGTGCGGCGATGCAGCCGGCCGTCACCTGGATCGGCCATGCGACGGTGCTGGCCCAGCTCGGCGGCCTGAACCTGCTGACCGACCCGGTGTTCTCCGAGCGCGCCTCGCCGGTGCCGTTCGCCGGCCCGAAGCGGCACCTGCCGCCGGGCGTCACGCTGGCCGACCTGCCGCACATCGACCTGGTGCTCGCGTCGCACAACCACTACGACCACCTCGACGGCGCGTCGGTCGATGCGCTGCAGCGCCAGCCCGGCGGTGCGCCGCTGTTCATCGTGCCGCTGGGCGTGAAGGCCTGGCTGGCCGGGCGCGGCATCGCAAACGCCATCGAGCTCGACTGGTGGACCTCGCACACCGTGCCGTCGCCGACCGGCCCGGTCGAGGTGATGCTGGTGCCGGCCCAGCACTGGTCGGGTCGCGGCCTGGCCGACCGCATGAAGACGCTGTGGGGCGGTTTCGCGGTGCTCGCGCCCGACTGCCACCTGTTCTATGCCGGCGACACCGCCTATTCGCGCGATTTCATCGACATCCAGGCGCACCTCGCCGAGCGGCAGTCGGCCGCCCACGGCGGTGGCTTCGACATCGCGCTGCTGCCGATCGGCGCCTACGAGCCGCGCTGGTTCATGGCGCCGCAGCACGTCGACGTCGACGAGGCGATTCGCATCCACCGCGACCTGCGCGCCAAGCGCTCGCTGGGTGTGCACTGGGGCACCTTCCAGCTGTCCGACGAGGCGCTCGACGACCCGCCGCATGCCCTGATCGAGCAACGCCGGCTGCAGGCGCTGTCCGACGAGGAATTCTTCGTGCTGGCGATCGGCGAGACGCGACAATTCCCGCCTCGCCGGCCCACGCCGGGTGGACCCGGCTGACCCCGTGAAGCAGATTTTGCGAAGGACAGGCCATGTGGATCACCATCGCCCTCGTCGTGCTGCTGGTCGCGGCGGTGCTGCTGTTCGCGACGACGCGGCCCGACCGCTTCCGCGTTGAGCGCTCGCTCGCGATCAAGGCGCCGGCCGAGCGGATCTTCCCGCTGCTCGACGATTTCCACCGCTGGCCCGAATGGTCGCCGTGGGAGAAGCTCGACCCGGCGCTGGTGCGCACGCACAGCGGCGCGGCGCGCGGCGTCGGTGCCATCTACGAATGGCGCGGCAACGCGAAGGTCGGCCAGGGCCGCATGGAGATCACGCAGAGCACGCCGGCCCAGGCGCTCGCGATCCAGCTCGATTTCATCAAGCCCTTCGAAGGCCACAACATCGCCGAGTTCACGCTGAAGCCGCAGGACGACGCGACGCTGGTGCACTGGGCAATGCACGGTCCGACACCGTACGTGTCGAAGCTGATGGGCCTGTTCCTGAGCATGGACACGCTGATCGGGCGCGACTTCGAGGCCGGGCTCGCGAACCTGAAGGCGGCCGCCGAGCAGGCGTAACCATTGAATCAATCGGCGCCGTCCGACGACACGGCGCCGATACACCGGCCGCGCATCCTGACTGCTCCGATCCGCTGGAGACGTCATGAAAGCGCCCCATCCCCACCCCGGCCGCCTGGCCGCCCGCTCGCAGGGCGACGGCCCGGTCGTGCTGTGCCTGCATTCGTCGACCGGCACGCATGCGCAATGGAACGGCCTGGCCGACGCGCTGAGCGCGCGCTGGCAGGTCGTCGCGCCCGACCTGCACGGCCATGGCCGCAGCCCGGCCTGGCCGTCGGCCGCGCTGGACACCCTGCACGTCGATGCGAACGCGGTCACGCAGCTGGTGCAACCGGCCTGGGGCCTGGTGCGGCGCGGCATCCACCTGGTCGGCCATTCGTATGGCGCGGCGGTCGCGATGCAGATCGCACTGCGCCATCCGCAGTGGGTGCGCTCGCTGACGCTGTACGAGCCGGTCGCGTTCGGCATCGTCCGCCGCACGGCGCCGCAGGACCCGGCGCTCGCCGAGGTGCGCGAGATCGCGGCCCGCGTCGTGCAGGAGCTGGCGCAGGGCGACCCGCTGGCGGCCGCACAAGCCTTCACCACCTACTGGGGCGGCGATGCGGCCTGGGACGGCCTGGGCGCAGCGCGCCGCGAGGCGATTGCAGCCCGCATGCCGGTGGTGCCGCATCACTTCGACGCGCTGTTCTCCGCCACCTGGGGCCCGCAGGTGCTGGCGCGGCTGACGATGCCGGTGCTGCTGATCCATGGTCAGCGCACCCGCGCGCCGGCGCGCCGCATCGTCGAGCTGCTGGTACACGCGCTGCCGCACGCGCAGCAATGCGAGCTGGCCGGTGCCGGCCATCTCGGGCCGATCACGCACGCGGCCGAGGTCGTGCGCTGGATGGCGACGCACCTCGATCCGGTGGCGGCGTCGCGGCTCGACCTGCAGCCCGAGCCGGCCTGAGTCGATCCTGGCAAGCCCGGTGGCCGGTGTCGCGGACACTGCCTAGACTGGCTGGCCATGGACACCTCGCTGCACACGACCGACGGCCTCAAGCTGCACCTCTCCCACCACCCGGCGGGCACCGCGGCGCATGGCGTCGTCGTGCTGGTGCACGGCCTGGGCGAGCACCTCGGCCGCTACGCGCACGTGATCGCGCACCTGAACCGCTGGGGCTGGCATGTGCTGGCCTACGACCAGCGCGGCCACGGCCGCAGCGAGGGCGGCCGCGGCCAGCTCGCGACCTCGCACGACCTGCTGGACGACCTGTCGCACGTTATCGACGCGGCGCGCAGCGCGCACCGCGGCCCGCTGGTGCTGCTCGGCCACAGCATGGGCGGGCTGGTGGTCTCGCGCTTCGCCGCCGACACGAAGGCGCCGTGGTGGCGGCCGGTCGACGGCCTGGTGATGTCGTCGCCCGCGCTCGACCCCGGCATGAACGGCGCGCAGAAGCTGCTGCTCGCGCTGCTCGGCCCGATCGCGCCGTCGCTCGCGGTCGGCAACGGGCTGAAGCCGGCCTGGATCTCGCGCGACCCGGCCGTCGTCGCGGCCTACGTCGCCGACCCGCTGGTGCACGACCGCGTGACGCCGCGGCTGGTGCGCTTCATCGTCGACGGCGGCGAATGGGTGCGCGCCCGCGCCGCCACCTGGACCGTGCCGACGCTGCTGCTCTACGCCGGCAGCGACCGCTGCGTCGCGCCCGCCGGCAGCCGCGCGTTCGCGGCGGCGGCACCGGCGCAGGTGGTCACCACGCAGGCCTTCGCGCCGCTGTTCCACGAGATCTTCAACGAGCCCGAGCAGGCGGAGGTGTTCGCCGCGCTGCAGGCCGGGCTGCGCCGCTTCGCTCCGGTGTGATCACGCCGGCCTGATCACTTCGGCAGCACCGTGACCTCCTGCGGGGCCGCCGCGGCCAGCACCTTGGCCGGTGCCAGGTTGTCGACGAACTCCAGCTTCAGCTGGTAGCGGCCGGGCGGCGGCTTGATCCACGCCTCGGTCTGCCCACCGGGGAAGTCCAGCGTCTCGGGCTTCGCGCCGTCGCGCAACGCACGCAGCCGGAAGTGGCCGGTGCCCTTCTCCTGCAGCGCGATGTGGGACACGTTGAGCCGCGACGCATGGAACTGCAGCTGCAGCGGCTTGCCGGCCGCCACCTCGGCCACCGGCAGCATCAGCTCGACGCCGGGCTGGCTGACGCTGGCCGGGTCGATGTCGGCATTCTTCTTCGTCACCGTGATGCGCATCGGCTTGCTGTAGACGAAGTTCGGGATGTGCTTGTCGTCGGCCAGCACCAGCCGCAGCTCGTAGTCGCCGGGCGCCAGGGTCAGCACCGTTTCCATCTGGCCCTTGCCGAAGTGGATGTACTGCTCGTTGAACGGCAGCGGCTTCGAGAAGTCGAGCGGCAGCTCGCGGTTGATCAGCAGGTGGTGGTGCCCGGTGCGCGCCTGCGGTTTGGTGATCGGTGCCAGCCCCATGCCGCTGAGCCCGAACTTCAGCAGGAACGGCGTCTCGATGCGCGCCCCTGAGCTCAGGTTGCTGAAGTAGGTCTCCTTGCCCGCGCGCGGCGACTGCACCACCCACGGGTGCTGCGCCTCCTCGGCCTGGCCGGCGGTGGCGCCCAGCACGCCCAGCAGGGCAACCGCAACCAGGCCTGCGGCCCGTGTGACGCCGTGGCGCATCTCCGTCTCCCCGTGTGTTCTTGTGAATCGCATCAGCATAGCCTGGGTCGGTCGGTTCTACACTCTGGAATTCCCCACAAGGGATTCCTTCCAGGAGAACCGGCATGAACGCTCGCGACCCCAAGCTCCCGCTGCAACCCGACGAAGCCACCGCGATCGCCGAGTTTGCGAACCGCACCTGGGACGAAGAGATCGTTCCGGCGCTGACCGACTACATCGCGATCCCGGCAAAAAGCCCGATGTTCGATGCCGACTGGCAGAAGAACGGCCACATCGAGCGAGTGATCCGCGACGCCGCGAGCTGGGTCGAAGGCCGCAAGCTGGCCGGGCTGAAGCTCGAGGTGGTGCGGCTCGAAGGCCGCACGCCGGTGATCTTCTTCGAGGTGCCGGCGACCAAGGCCGGCAGCACCGACACCATCTGCCTGTACGGCCACCTCGACAAGCAACCCGAATTCAACGGCTGGCGCAACGACCTCGGTCCGTGGACGCCGAAGTACGAGAACGGCCTGCTCTACGGCCGCGGCGGTGCCGACGACGGCTACGCGGTCTACGCGTCGCTGACCGCGATCATGGCGCTCGACCGGCAGGGCATCCCGCGCCCGCGCTGCGTCGGCATCATCGAAGCCTGCGAAGAAAGCGGCTCGTTCGACCTGCCGGCCTACCTCGACGTGCTGCGCGAGCGGCTGGGCAACGTCAGCCTGGTGGTCTGCCTCGACAGCGGCGCCGGCAACTACGACCAGCTGTGGCTCACGACCAGCCTGCGCGGCATGGTCAGCGGCGTGCTGAAGGTCGAGATCCTGACCGAGGGCATCCACTCCGGCGATTCGAGCGGCCTGGTGCCGTCGAGCTTCCGCATCCTGCGCCAGGTGCTCGACCGGCTCGAGGACAGCAAGACCGGCCGGCTGCTGCCGGACAGCTTCCATTGCGAGGTGCCCGGCGACCGGCTCGCGCAGGCGCAGGCCACCGCGCAGATCCTCGGCGACGAGGTCTGGAAGCGCTTCCCGTGGGCTTGCGGGGCCGACGGCGGCCCGACGCTGCCGACCACCACCGACCCGACCGAGGCGCTGCTGAACCGCACCTGGCGCCCGACGCTGAGCGTCACCGGCGCTGACGGTTTCCCCGAGCTGAAGAACGCCGGCAACGTGCTGCGGCCCTATACCGCGTTCAAGCTGAGCCTGCGCCTGCCGCCGTTGATCGACGGCAACGAGGCGGCGCAGCGCCTGAAGACGCTGCTCGAGGACAACGCGCCGTACAACGCGCGCGTCACGTTCGCGGCCGATGGCCGCGCCGGCGCGCATGGCGCGAGCGGCTGGAATGCGCCGAGCCTCGCGCCTTGGCTGGAGGATGCGTTGAACGGCGCCTCGCAGGCGCAGTTCGGCGCGCCCTGCGGCTATGTCGGCCAGGGCGGCACGATCCCGCTGATGAGCCTGCTGCAGAAGGGCTTCCCGAAGGCCCAGATGATGGTCTGCGGCGTGCTCGGCCCGAAGAGCAATGCACACGGCCCGAACGAATTCCTGCACGTGCCCTACGGCAAGAAGCTGACGGCCGCGGTCGCGCAGGTGATGGCCGCCTGCCCCTGACGCGGTGAGCGCCCTCGCCCGCACGGCGGCCTGGTTGTTTGCCGCGTGCTGGGCGGTATGCGGCGCGGGCGCTGCCGCGCAGCCGCAAGGCAGCGACCTCCCGTCGCTCGACGCACGAATCGCATCGATCGCGCCGCGCGTGGTCGCGTGGCGGCGCGACCTGCACGCCCACCCCGAGTTGTCGGGCCAGGAAGTGCGCACCGCCGCGCTGGTGGCCGAGCACCTGCGCCGGCTCGGCATCGAGGTGAAGACCGGCGTCGGCGGCCTCGGCGTGGTCGGCCTGCTGCGCGGCGGGCTGCCGGGGTCGAAGGTGGTCGCACTGCGCGCCGACATGGACGCGCTGCCGGTGGCCGAGGCGACCAACCTGCCGTTCGCGTCGCAGCAGACCGGCCGCTACCAGGGCGCGCAGGTGCCGGTGATGCACGCGTGCGGGCACGACGGCCACACCGCGATGCTGATGGGCGTGGCCGAACTGCTGGCCGGGCTGCGCGCGCAGCTCCCCGGCACGGTGAAGTTCATCTTCCAGCCGGCCGAGGAAGGCCTGGCCGACCTGCCGTCGACCGCCGCCGACAGCTGGGGCGCGCGCGCGATGGTCGAGGAAGGCGTGCTCGAGCGGCCGAAGGTCGATGCGGTGTTCGGCCTGCACCTGTCGCCGAACCTGGCTTCGGGCCTGCTCGGCGTGCGCGGCGGGCCGATGCTGGCCGGTGCCGATTCGCTGCGCATCACGGTGCGAGGCCGCGGCACGCATGGCGGCGCGCCGTGGGCCGGGGTCGACCCGGTCGTCGTCGCGGCGCAGATCGTCACCGGGCTGCAGACCATCGTCAGCCGCCAGCTCAACATCAGCCACGAGCCGGCGGTGCTGAGCATCTCGTCGATCCACGGCGGCAACCGCGAGAACGTGCTGCCCGACAGCGTCGAGATGCGCGGCACGCTGCGCAGCTTCGACGAGGACATGCGCGAGGACGCGAAGCGCCGCATCGTGACGACCGCCGAATCGATCGCCGCGGCCAGCGGCGCGCAGGCGAGCGTCGGTTTCGGGCCGACCACCTATGCGGTCACCGACAACCCGCGCGAGCTGCTGGCGCGGATGATGCCGTCGCTGCAGCGGGCCAGCGGCGACCGGGTGATCGAGCTGCCGAAGATCAGCGCGTCGGAGGATTTCTCGGAGTACCAGAAGCAGGTACCGGGGCTGTTCTTCATCCTCGGCGCGACGCCGCCCGGCAAGACGCCGCAGAACGCGCCGCCGAACCACGCGCCGGAGTTCGACTTCGACGAAGGCGCGATGCGGCTGGGCGTGAAGGCGCTCGCGACGCTGGCGCTGGATTTCCTCGGCAGCCCGTGAGATGACGGCCCCTCGGTCGGCGGGTACGTCGACCGATCCCCCGCGGGGATGCCGGCCGGCTTGGGGCGGCCCGGCGCTCGGCCCGCTACGCCAGCATCGACGTGCCGACCGCCTCGGCGACCTCGATCCCGTCGACGCCGGCCGACATGATGCCGCCGGCATAGCCCGCGCCCTCGCCCGCCGGGTACAGGCCCTTCACGTTCAGGCTCTGCCAATCCTTGCCGCGCGTGATGCGCAGCGGCGACGAGGTGCGGGTCTCGACGCCGGTCAGCACCGCATCGGGCATCGAGAAGCCCTTGATCTGCCGCTCGAACGCCGGCAGCGCCTCGCGGATCGCGTCGATCGCATAACCGGGCAGGCTCGGGTGCAGGTCGCCGAGCAGCACGCCCGGCTTGTACGACGGCTGCACGCTGCCGAGTTCGCGCGAACGCCGGCCCTGGATGAAATCGCCGACCAGCTGGCCCGGCGCCTCGTAGGTGCCGCCGCCCAGCTCGAAGGCGCGCGACTCGAGCTGCCGCTGGAACGCGATGCCGTCCAGCGGCGACACCGGCCCGGCGGCCGTCGGGTCCTGCGCATAGTCCTTCGGCGCGATGCCGACCACGATGCCGGCGTTCGCATTGCGCTCGTTGCGCGAGTACTGGCTCATGCCGTTGGTGACGACACGCCCGACCTCGGAGGTGGCGGCGACCACTGTGCCGCCCGGGCACATGCAGAAGCTGTAGACCGAGCGGCCGTTCGCCGCATGGTGCACCAGCTTGTAGTCGGCCGCGCCGAGGATCGGGTTGCCGGCGTTCGGCCCGAAGCGCGCACGGTCGATGATCGACTGCGGGTGCTCGATGCGAAAGCCGACCGAGAACGGCTTGGCTTCCATGAAGACGCCGCGCTCGTGCAGCATCGCGAAGGTGTCGCGCGCGCTGTGGCCGAGCGCGAGCACGACATGGTCGGCGCGCAGCTGCTCGCCGGACGCGAGCGTGACGCCGCGGATGTGCCGCCCGTCGGGGCCGGGCTCGATCAGCACGTCGGTCACGCGTTGCTCGAAGCGGATCTCGCCGCCCAGCGCCTCGATGTCGGCGCGCATCTTCTCGATCATGCCGACCAGCCGGAAGGTGCCGATGTGCGGCTTGCTGACGAACAGGATCTCCGCCGGCGCGCCGGCCTTGACGAACTCGGCCAGCACCTTGCGCGTCAGGTGGCGCGGGTCGCTGATCTGGCTCCACAGCTTGCCGTCGGAGAAGGTGCCGGCGCCGCCTTCGCCGAACTGCACGTTCGATTCGGGGTTCAGCACGTTCCTGCGCCACAGGCCCCAGGTGTCCTGGGTGCGCTGGCGCACCTCCTTGCCGCGCTCCAGCACGATCGGCCGCAGGCCCATCTGCGCGAGGATCAGCGCGGCGAAGAGCCCGCACGGGCCGAAGCCGACCACCAGCGGACGCGGCCGGCCCGCGGCCTGGAAATCCACCGGCGCATGGCCGACGAAGCGGTAGCTGGTGTCGGGCGACGGCTTGACGTGCGGATCGGCCGCGAAGCGCTGCAGCAGCGCGACCTCGCCGGCCGGGTCCGCGAGTTCGCAGTCGACCGTGTAGATCAGCACGATGGCCGCCTTCTTGCGGGCGTCGTAGCTGCGCTTGAAGACGGTGAAGGCCTTCAGCGCGGCATCGGCCAGGCCCAGGCGCTGCAGCACGGCCGGGCGCAGCGCGCCTTCGGCATGGTCGAGCGGCAACCGCAGTTCGGTGATTCGGAGCATGGGCGCTATTGTCCCGCGGGCTCGGGCTGCTGCGCCGAGCGCAGCTCGTCGACCGGTGCGTCGTCGATCACGGGCTCGTCGTCGGCGCCCGGCTCCGTGCTGGCGCTCGCGGCGTCGGGCTGGTCGTACGGCAGGAAGCCGCCGGACTGGTGCTTCCACAGCATCGCGTAGTGGCCGTCGAGCCGCAGCAGCTCGTCGTGCGTGCCCTGCTCGACGATGCGGCCCTGCTCCAGCACGATCAGGCGGTCCATGCGGGCGATGGTCGACAGCCGGTGCGCGATCGCGAGCACCGTCTTGCCCTCCATCAGGTTCAGCAGCTGGTCCTGGATCGCCAGCTCGACCTCGCTGTCGAGCGCCGACGTGGCCTCGTCCAGCACCAGGATCGGCGCATCTTTCAGCACGACGCGCGCGATCGCGATGCGCTGGCGCTGCCCGCCGGAGAGCTTCACGCCGCGCTCGCCGACATGCGCCTCGTAGCCGGTGCGGCCCTTCCAGTCCTGCAGCTCCTGGATGAAGGCATGCGCCTGCGCCGTGCGCGCCGCGGCCTCGATCTCGGCCGCCGTCGCATCCGGGCGGCCATAGCCGATGTTGGCGGCGATCGAGCGGTGCAGCAGCGAGGTGTCCTGCGTCACCAGGCCGATCGCGCCGCGCAGGCTCTCCTGCGTGACCTGGGCGATGTCCTGGCCGTCGATGCGGATGCGGCCCTGCTCGACCTCGTGGAAGCGCAGCAGCAGGTTCACGAGCGTCGACTTGCCGGCGCCCGAGCGGCCGACCAGGCCGACCCGCTCGCCCGGCTTCACGACCAGGTCCAGGTCGTCGAGCACGCGCTTGCCGTCGCTGCGGCCGTAGGTGAAGGTCAGGTGCTCGAAGCGGATCTCGCCGCGCGGCACCTGCAGTTCGCGCGCACCGGGCCGGTCGACCAGCGTGTGCGGCACCGCGATCGTCTCCATGCCCTCCTGCACCACGCCGACGTTCTCGAAGATGCCGGTCACCTCCCAGCTGACCCAGCCGGCGACGCTCGCGATCTGCCACGCCAGCGGCAGCGCGGTGGCCACCAGGCCGGCGGGAATCTGGCCGTGCGCCCACAGCAGCACGCCGATCGTCGCGGTGCTGACGAGGAACAGCGCGTTCATCGTCGACAGCGTCGCCATGAACTGGGTGGTCAGCCGCATGTGGGCGGCGATCGCGACGGTGTGCTCGTCGAGCGTCTCGCGCACGTAGGCGTCTTCGTCGCGCGCGCGGGCGAACAGCTTGACGGTGAGGATGTTGGTGTAGCTGTCGACCACCCGGCCCATCACCGCCGAGCGCAGCTCGGACGCGGCGCGCGCCCGGTCGCGCATGCGCGGCACGAAATGGCGCAGGAAGACCACGTAGCCGGCGAACCAGAACACCGTCGGCAGCGCGAGCCGGCAGTCGGCGCTGGCCATCAGCGCGAGCGAGGTCAGTCCGTAGATGATGATGTACCAGATGGCGCGGATCGAGCTGACGACGCTCTCGCGCAGCGCGTTGCTGGTCTGCATCACGCGGTTGGCGATGCGGCCGGCGAAGTCGTTCTGGAAGAACGGCCAGCTCTGGCGCACCACGTGCCAATGGCTCTGCCAGCGGATCAGGCTGGTGACGCCGGGGATCACCGCGATGTTGCGCACGGTGGCGTCGAGGATCATCGCGAGCGGCCGGCCGACCAGCACCAGCGCGGCCATGCCGAGCAGCATCGGCGTCGCCGCATGGAATGCCGCGGCGCGGTCGGGCGCCTGCATCAGCGTGACCAGCCGGCCGATGAAGACCGGCACCAGCGTGTCGATCAGCGCGACCGCGAGACCGGTGACGAACATCGCGGCATAGAGCGGACGCGTCTGCCGGATGAAGTGCCAATAGAAGGCCAGCAGGCCGGCCGGCGGCTCGCCGTGCGGCACGGCGGTCGGGCGGATGCGGTTCAGGAAGAAGGCTGACATGGCGGCGCCAATGGCAAGGCGGCGCAGGCTTGTGGCGTGCGCCGCGTTGGGAGGTTGGGGGATGCGCCATTCTCGCGCGGAAACGACAGAAGCCGCCCGGAGGCGGCTTCTGCGGTGTCCCTCAACCGATGCGCCCCGACGGGCGCGTCAGCGATCAGTAGCCGGTCGACAGCGCGCCGTAGCTGGCGTCGCTCTTGTGCACCTTGGCGGCTTCGATCGCTTCGGCGCGCACTTCGGCACGGGTGCGGCTGCTTGCACCGGCGACAACTGGCGCGGCGTAGCCATAGCTTTCCGAGTTCGGCACCAGCGTGCCGTCGACACGGGCACGGGCCAGTTCGGCGCGCACTTGCTCGCGGGTCTTGCCGCTGTCGGTGGTGGCTGCCACCTGCGCCTTCGGCAGCGTGATCGACGCATTGTTGTAGCCGTAGCTTTCCGAGTTCGGCAGCAGCTCGCCGCTGGCACGGGCACGGGCCAGTTCGGCACGCACCTGCTCGCGGGTCAGGCCGGTGTCGGCAGCGAACGCGGTGACGGAGGCACCGGCCAGGGCCAGCGCGACGGTGGCAAGGGCAGCGAAGTTCTTGGTGGTCATGATGAATTCCTTCAGAGGGTTGACGTTTCCAGGCAGGGCGGCTTCAGGGGTTGGTTCGAGCCGTCTTGTCCAGCCTCGGTGAGTCACTGTTGCGTTGGCCTCATCGATGGGGTGAACTGTAGACATTGCGCTTGAATCAATAAACAGCACGTGCTTCAATGCCCCATTGTCAAAAAAGAAACAATGAGGGCGAAAGAATGGACCGGCTGCATTCGATGCGGGTGTTTTCCCGGGTGATTGAAGAAGGAAGCTTCGCGTCGGCGGCACGCCGGCTGAACCTGTCGCCGGCCGTCGTCACGCGGCTCGTTGCCGATCTTGAGGAGCACCTCGGCGCCCGGCTGATCAATCGCACGACGCGCCGCCTCGCGCTCACCGACACCGGCGAGCTCTATCTCGAACGGGTGCAGCAGATCCTGACCGAGGTCGAAGAAGCCGAGGCGCTCGCGAGTGCCGCCACCTCCGAGCCGCGCGGCCACCTGCGCGTGCTGGCGCCGCCGGCCTTCGCGGTGCACCAGATCGCCAAGCACCTGCCGAAATTCCGCACGCTGTTCCCGAAGGTCACGATCGAGCTGTCGTGCCCCGGCCCGGTGGAGGCGGTCGACGAGAACTTCGACGTCAGCATCCTGTCGATCGGCGACCGCCCGCTCGATGGCGATTTCGTCGCGCGGCGGCTGGCGCGCTCCGAGGTCATCACCTGCGCGTCGCCCGACTACCTGAACCGCCGGGGTCGCCCGGTGCATCCGTCGGAGCTGGCCGGCCACGAGGCGATGGTGCCGACCTTCCTGCGCGAGCTGACCTTCCACGAAGGCGTCTGGGGCGACGACGAACCGTCCGGCGAGTCGTACACGCTGACGCCCGGGCGCCCGGCGCTCGGCACGACGCACATAGACACGATGTACGCCGCAGCGCTGGCCGGCATGGGCATCGCCGGGCTGCCGTCGTTCGTCGTCGAGGATGCGCTGATGGAGCACGCGCTCGAACGCGTGCTGCCGCGCTGGCACCTGCTGACCACCACGCTGTATGCCGCGATGCCGACGCGCAAGCACGTGCCGGCGCGCACGCGGGCGTTCATCGATTTCCTGCTCGAGACCTTCGGCGGCGCCGACGCCGACCCGTGGCTGGCGGCGGCCGGTTGCGAGACGAGGTGATCCGGGTTACCTGAAGACGTCCTGGCGCGTCTCGCCGACCAAGCGCTCCAGCAGCCGCGCCAGCGCGCCCAGCCCGTTGTAGCGGCTCGCGGTGCGGTGCGCATAGCGCCACACCCGCGGCAGGTGCGGCAGGTAGGCGTCCTTGCCGTCGCGGTGGTACAGCCGCGCGAAGATGCCGAGCACCTTCAGGTGGCGCTGCAGGCTCATCCACTCGAAATCGCGCCAGAACTCGCCGAAGTCGGCGTGTACCAGCAGGCCGGCCTTGCGGGCGCGTTCCCAGTGGCGCACCGCGAGGTCGATCTGCACGTCTTCCTCGAGCTCGACATAGGCATCGCGCAGCAGGCTCGCCAGGTCGTAGGTGATCGGGCCCCAGACGGCGTCCTGGAAATCGAGGATGCCGGGGTTGGTGGCCGCGCCCGCCGCCGGGCAGACCATCAGGTTGCGCGAGTGGTAGTCACGGTGCACCAGCACCATCGGCTGCGCCAGGTTGTTCTGCACGATGCGCTCGACGCAATCGGCCCACTGGCCCTGCTCGTCGGCCGTCAGCGTGTGGCCGGCATGCTTCACATACCAGTCGGGGAACAGCTGCATCTCGCGCATCAGCAGCGTGCGGTCGTAGGCCGGCAGCTGCGACGCCGCCTCGATGCCCTGCAGGCGCACCAGCGCCTGGCTGGCGTCGGCATACAGCGCCGGGGCGCTGCGGTCGTCGAGCTGCGACAGGTAGGTGTGGTCGCCCAGGTCGGTCAGCAGCATGAAGCCGTCGTCGGCATGCCAGTCGAGCACCTCCGGCGCGTTCAGGCCGGCGGCGCGCAGCAGCGCGGCGACCTTCACGAACGGCCGGCAATCCTCTTTCTCGGGCGGCGCGTCCATCACGATGCGCGTGCCGGCCTCGGTGTCGACCCTCAGGTAGCGGCGGAAGCTCGCATCGTTGCTGGCCGGCCGCGCGCCGCTCGCATGGATGCCCCGGCCCGCCAATTGCCTGAGCCAGCTTTCGAAGGCGACGCGGCGGCTGTCGTCGGGCCAGGCGAGCTGGGCAGCGGTCGGTTCGGGGACCAGATCAGGAGTCGAGGGCATGTGGGGATACTGCTCGTGGATAATCGATTCTACAAATCGCCCTGGGCGCGCCGCCTGTCGTCGTGCCGGTGCCGCGGCGCCGAGCCGTCCCTCCGCCCTTGATGCCCTCGCTCCCTTGCTGCCGCCGTTCCCACTTCGACTCTGCGTCTGCGCGATCCGCCTGAGCCTCGCGGCTTCGGCCGCGGGTTGGCTGTCGACCGGGTGGGCGCAGGCGGTGGTGCCGCCTGCCTCGCCTGCCTCGCCGGCTTCAGCGGCTTCAGCAGCCGCCGCGGCGTCGGCCGTCGCGGCGGCCCCGGCCGCATCCGCCGCGTCCGCGCCCGACAACACGATGGTGCTCGAGGCCGACGAGGTCCGCGCCCGCCCCGACCAGGACGTCATCGCCGAGGGCAACGCCAGGTTCCAGCGCGGCCCGATGCAGATCAGCGCCGACCGCATGACCTACGAGCAGGCGAGCGACCTCGCCCATGCCACCGGCAAGGTGCGCGTCACCCGCGACGGCAACGTCTACAGCGGCCCCGAGCTGCAGCTGAAGGTCGAGCGCTTCGAAGGCTTCTTCCTGCGGCCGACCTACTTCTTCTCGCGCACCCAGGCCGGCGGCAGCGCCGAGCGGCTCGACTTCCTCGGCGACCAGCTGACGGTCGCCACCGGCGCCACCTACACCAGCTGCCGCGTCGACGACACCGACGGCAGCACGCCGGCGTGGATCCTGTCGACCGACCGCGTGAAGCTCGACTTCGCCAACAACGAAGGCATCGCGCAGGGCGCGGTGCTGCGCTTCTACGGCGTGCCGATCCTCGCGGCGCCGGTGCTGAGCTTCCCGCTGAGCGACGACCGCAAGTCCGGCTGGCTGCCGCCGAGCATCGACCTCGACAACAAGAGCGGCCTGCAGGTGGCCGTGCCGTACTACTGGAACATCGCGCCGAACCGCGATGCGACGCTGACGCCGGCCATCATCTCCAAGCGCGGCGCAGCGCTCGACACCGAGTTCCGCTACCTCGAGCCGGGCCATGAAGGCCGCGTCGACCTGAACCTGCTGCCCAACGACCGCCAGGCCGGCATCACCCGCAGCGCGTTCAACCTGGAACAGGAAGGCGTGCTGCTCGGCAACACGCGCTACAGCACCAACGTCATGCGCGTCAGCGACGACGACTACTGGAAAGACCTGCCGCGCGGCATCAACAGCCTGACGCCGCGCCTGCTGCTCGGCGACGCGCGGGTGGCCAGCGATTTCGGCCTGTGGACGACCTACGCGCGCGTCGAGCGCTGGCAGGTGCTGCAGGACATTGACAGCCCGCTGGCGACGCCCTACGACCGGCTGCCGCAGGTCGGCCTGCGCACCTGGCAGCCGCTGATCGGCGGCCTCGAGTTCGGCATGGAGGCCGAGGCGAACCGCTTCGTCAACCCGGAAGGCCACCGGGTCGGCATCGCGCCCGACGACACGGTGGCGAACCCGCGGCCGGTCGGCTCGCGGCTGCACGTGCTGGGCTCGCTCGCATGGCCGTTCGGCACGCCCGGCTGGACGCTGACGCCAAAGGTGCTGGTGAACGCCGCCAGCTACCGGCTCGATGCGCCGATGACCGACGGCCGCGACCGCTTCCACCGCGTGATCCCGACGTTCAGCCTCGACAGCGCGTGGGTGCTGGAGCGCGACACGCAGCTGTTCGGCCGCCCGGCGCGCCAGACCATGGAGCCGCGCCTGTTCTACACGAAGACGCCGTACCGCGATCAGAACGATCTGCCGAACTTCGATTCGGCCGAGAAGGACTTCAACTTCGATTCGATCTACACCGAGAACAGCTTCTCGGGCATCGACCGGGTGTCGGATGCGCACCAGCTGACCGCCGGCGTCACCACCCGCATGCTCGACTCGGGCGACGGCTCCGAGCTGCTGCGCCTGGGCCTGGCGCAGCGCTACCTGTTCGAGGACCAGCGCATCACGCCGGACAAGCAGCCGATCTCGCAGAGCGTGTCCGACCTGCTGCTGACCGGCTCGTCGGGCCTGCTGAAGCACTGGCGCTTCGACGCCGCCGTGCAGTACAGCCCGGAGCAGCACCAGACGGTGCGCTCGATCCTCGGCGTGCGCTATGCGCCGGGCCCGTACCGCACGATCAACACCAACTACCGCTTCAACCGCAACGACAGCGTCACCGGGCTGCCGAGCGAGCAGTTCGAGGTGGGCTGGCAATGGCCGCTGTACGGCCGCCCCGGCCAGAGCAGCGACCGCGGCGGGCGCTGCACCGGCGCCTGGTACAGCGTCGGGCGCATGAGCTACAACGTGTCCGAGCGGCGGCTCACCGATTCGGTGGTGGGCTTCGAGTACGACGCCGGCTGCTGGATCGGCCGCGTGATCGCCAAGCGGCTGTCGACCAGCCAGCAGGAAGCGACCACGCAGCTGGGCTTCGAGCTGGAGCTGATCGGCCTGTCGCGCCTCGGGACCAACCCGCTGAAGGTCTTGAAGGACAATATCCCCGGTTACCGCCTGCTGCGCGACGATTCTGTCGCGCCCGCTGCGAGCCCCACGACACCATGATTGCATTCCAACGCCTTGCTTCCCGCGCGCTGATGTCGCTGCTGTCCGCGACCGTCGCGACGTCGGCCGTGCAGGCCCAGACCACCCCGGCCGCTGCGGCCGCTTCTGCACCGGCCCCCGCGCCTTCGTCGCGCTCGCGCACGCAGACCGCCGACTACATCGTCGCGATCGTCAACCAGGAGCTGGTCACCGCCGGCGAGGTGCAGCAGCGCATCGACCGCCTGCGCGAGGAGGCCCAGCGCAGCCAGGCCAAGCTGCCGCCGGACGCCGAGCTGCGCCACCAGGTGGTCGAGGCGCTGATCGACGAGCGCGTGCAGATCACCAACGCCCGCGACGTGGGCCAGCGCGTCGACGACGTCGAACTCGAACGCGCGGTGGCCAACGTCGCCGCGCAGAACCAGCTGACGCCGGCCCAGCTGCGCGAGCGGCTCAAGAAGGAAGGCATCGATTACGTGCGCTTCCGCAACAACGTGCGCGACCAGTTGCAGGTCGAGCGGGTGCGCGAACGCGAGGTGCAGGGCCGCATCAAGATCACCGACGCCGAGATCGACGCGGTGCTCGACAAGCAGCGCGCCGCGGCCGGCAGCGCGACCGAATACAACATCGCGCAGATCCTGGTCACGGTGCCCGAGAACGCGAGCGAGAGCTTGGTCGCCGAGCGCCGCACCAAGGCCGAGGCAGCGCTGAACCGGGTTCGCAGCAGCGCCCCGTTCGACGTGGTCGCGAAAGAAGTCTCGGAAGACGGCAACAAGGCGCGCGGCGGCGAGATCGGCATGCGCCCGGCCGACCGGCTGCCCGACGTCTTCGTCGAGGCGGTGCGCGGCCTGAAGCCGGGCGAGATCGCACCGACGCTGCTGCGCTCCGGCGCCGGCTTCCACGTGATGAAGCTGATCGACAAGCGCGAGGGCGGCGCTTTCTCGGTCACGCAGACGCGGGCCCGCCACATCCTGCTGCGCCCGTCGGCGCAGCTCTCGCAAGAGGCCGCCGTGCGGCGCCTGCAGGAGATGAAGCGGCAGATCCAGAGCGGCTCGCGCAATTTCGACCAGCTGGCGCGCGACAACTCCGAAGACGGCAGCGCGGCGCAGGGCGGCGACCTCGGCTGGGTGTCGCCGGGCGGCTTCGTGCCGGAGTTCGAGGAGGCGATGAATGCGCTGCCGATCAACGGGCTGTCGGAGCCGGTGGTCTCGCGCTTCGGCGTGCACCTGATCCAGGTGATCGAGCGGCGCAAGACCTCGCTCGACCTGCGCCAGCAGCGCGAGCAGGCCCGCAACATCCTGCGCGAGCAGAAGTTCGAGGAGGCCTACACCGAATGGACGCGCGACCTGCGCGCGCGGGCCTACATCGAGATGCGCGAGGCTCCGCAGTGAAGGTGGTGCCCCCGGCCGAGTGCCGGGCCGCTCCCAAGCCGGCCGGCATCCCCTCGGGGGATCGATGAACGTACTCGTTCATCGAGGGGTTCCATGAAGCACATTCCTCGCAAGCGCTTCGGGCAGCATTTCCTGTCCGATGGCGCGGTGATCGGCGCCATCGTCGACGCGATCGATCCGCGGCCGGGCCAGGCGCTGGTCGAGATCGGACCGGGGCTTGGCGCGATGACCGATCCGCTGGTCGCGCGCAGCGAACGCCTGACGGTGATCGAACTCGACCGCGACCTGGCGGCGCGGCTGCGCAAGCGCCCCGAGCTGGACGTCGTCGAGTCCGACGTGCTGAAGGTCGACTTCGCAGCCTTGGCTGCACAGGCCGGCCAGAAGCTGCGGGTCGTCGGCAACCTGCCGTACAACATCTCGACGCCCATCCTGTTCCACCTGCTCGATGCCGTCGACCAGGTACAGGACCAGCATTTCATGCTGCAGAAGGAGGTCGTCGACCGCATGGCGGCATCGCCCGGCAACAAGGACTATGGCCGGCTGACCGTGATGCTGCAGTGGCGCTACGACATCGAGTCGGTGCTCGACGTGCCGCCCGAATCGTTCGACCCGCCGCCCCGGGTCGATTCGGCGGTGGTGCGCATGCAGCCGCTGCCCGACGCCGCCGGCGTGCCGCAGGCGCTGCTCGGCGAACTGGTGACGGTGGCGTTCTCGCAGCGCCGCAAGCTGCTGCGGCACACGCTGGGCCGCTGGCTCGACGAACGCGGCTTCGGCGGCAGCTTCGACGTGCAGCGCCGCGCCGAAGAGGTGCCGGTCACGGACTACCTGGCGCTGGTCCAGGCCGTCCGGCAGCCTTAGCTCAGAAGCGGTAGCGCAGCGACAGCGTCGTCATGTTGGCACCGCGCGTTTCATCGAAGACGTATTTCAGCTGCGATTCATACGATTCGATCTCCAGCAACGCCGACAGCCGCGGCTGCAAGTACCACTCGACACCGATCCCCAGCGTGGGTTCGGTGCCCTTCTCGTCCTGGTCGCGGGCCTCGAAACCGAAGAACGATTCGCTGCGGGCGGTGCGCCGGTAATAGGCCCCGACGCGGCCGAGCAGTGCGACATGGTCGCCGAGGTGGATGGCGCCGACCAGCGCGATGGCCGGGCCGGTTCGCCAGTCGGAGCCGAGCGACACGGCGCCGGCCTCCAGCCGCAGCGAGCGGCGGAACTGGTAGCCCACCATCAGCTTGCCGCCGTGTCCGGTCAGGGTCTCGTGGCCATCCTGCCCGTTCGACACACGGTACCGGCTCACACCGACGCCGCCGGACACGTACCACCCGGAGGCCGATGCGGCGACCGGCAGTTGCTCGGCGGCCACGCCGTTGTCTTGCGCGCCTGCCGCAGCGGCGATGCCGAGCATCAATGCCATCGCGAGCCACGCTCGCGCACCACGACCGAATGCCATCGTTTCCCTCCCTCTCGTTGTGTGCGGCGCATTGTGTCGGCTCCGGTGCCGAATGCAACCTCAGGGCTGACGATGGACGCGCAAGAAAAAGCCCGCCGAAGCGGGCTGGTGCCAGGGACTCGATCGATCAGCTCAGGCTGCGTTCAGCCACATCGAGGTGTCGAACGCGCTGCTCATCATCGGCATGTTCATTCCGAAGTTCGCGTTGGCCGCGCTCTTCGCCGCCGGCTTGGCGGGCTTGTTCTCTGCAATCTGGGCCGTTTCCGTCGCCCGCTCCCATGACCCTTGTTCCTGGGAGCGGGCTACTGAAAAGAATAGAAGCACCTGAACGGTATTTTTCGCTCCGCCCAGAAATCGGCGGCATCGCGGAAGACGTCGAGCAGTTGCTCGCGGGCCTCGCGGTCGAAGCGCGGGTTGTCGGGCAGCTGCTCCAGCACCACGACGAAGCCGGGCTGCGTGCCCGACTTGTGCACCAGGTCGGTCATGCAGTCGTACAGCGCATCGAGGTTCTTGCCGAAATGCGATGGGAACAGGAAGGATTCGGCAATGCTGTCCAGCACGTCCTGCTTGGACTGGGCGTTGGTCAGGTTCGCATAGAGGAAATGCTGGCCCACGCCTTGCGCGGCTTCCTGCAAATCCTCGACGCGGTAGGCGCGTATCGACTGGACGATGTTTGGACGGACGGTCTGCAAGAGCATGGTCTCGTTCCTCCTTGGTTCAAAAGAATCCATCAGCTGACCTTCACTTCACGATGCGGCGAAAACTCGCGTAGTGGTCGTCGGTGTAGTAACACGCCTGCGGTGTCGTGACCTGGTAGCCACCACAGACGATGCGCTTGGCAGCGCGATTCCTGGCTCCCGGGGTCGGCACGGTGTACTCGCGGTAGTAGCCGCGGCGCTGTGCCGGTAGCTGGCGTTCGCGGTTGCCGAACACGCTGCCATCCTTCGGATACGGAAACGGGCCTCCGGTTCGAATCAGCCGTTCTGTCGCCTGGGCTTCGGCCGGCAACGCCGCCAAAGCCACCGTGGCCAACTCGGCGGTGGAAGGTGCTTCTTTTGCAGGCACCGTCACCACGCTGGCCGCCATGACCGCCACCACGATCGCCGCGCGGCCCCAGCGGGCCCGGCCATCGAACTGACTTGCAAAACCGGCCAGCACACCGGAGAGAGACACGGGTTATCCCTGAATTCGGAAACCAGGATGGTACCGAATCAACCCGCAAAGCTCAAGCCGCTGCCTCAAATTGGGGCAGGATGAACTGAAAATCAGTAAACACTCGCATTCGTCCAGGGCCATATGGGTCGGCACATCAGGACGGCACCAGGGCTTCAATCACCGCCGCCGGATCGATGACAAGGGTGTCACATGCCCGTGCAGGACCCCCGGGCATTTTTGGCACACGCGCCAAGCTGTGCTTGGCGCGCGGCCAGCGACCGTTTTTGTCGGATCGTGCGGTCAGGTCAGCGCGCGGCGTTCGCGTCGGCGACCGTCAGCGCGGTCATGTTGACGATGCGGCGCACGGTGGCCGACGGCGTCAGGATGTGCACCGGCTTGGCCGCACCCAGCAGCACCGGGCCGATCGCGATGCCGCCGCCGGCGGCCGTCTTCAGCAGGTTGTAGCTGATGTTGGCGGCGTCGATGTTCGGCAGCACCAGCAGGTTGGCCTCGCCGGACAGCGTGCTCGTCGGCATCAGCTCGGCGCGGTAGCCGGGGTCGAGCGCGGCGTCGCCGTGCATCTCGCCGTCGACCTCCAGCCACGGCGACTGCTCGTGCAGCAGCGCGAGCGCCTCGCGCATCTTGATCGCCGACGGCTGGTTGCTCGAACCGAAGTTGCTGTGCGACAGCAGCGCCGCCTTCGGGCGCAGGCCGAAGCGCTTCATCTCCTCGGCCGCCATCACGGTGATCTCGGCCAGCTGGGCCGCGGTCGGGTCGTAGTTGACGTGCGTGTCGACCAGCATCACCTGCCGGTTCGGCAGGATCAGCCCGTTCATGCAGGCGTAGGTCTTGGTGCCCTTGCGCAGGCCGATCACCTGGTCGATGTACTGCAGGTGCATCGCGGTGTTGCCCCAGGTGCCGCACAGCATGCCGTCGACCTCGCCCTTGTGCAGCAGCATCGCGCCGATCAGCGTCAGGCGGCGGCGCATCTCGATCTTCGCGAGCTGCGCGGTCACGCCCTTGCGCGCCATCATGCGGTGGTAGGTCTGCCAGTAGTCGCGGTAGCGCTCGTCGTGCTCGGTGTTGACCAGGTCGTAGTCGTTGCCGGCCTTCAGGCGCAGCCCGAACTTCTCGATGCGCTGCGCGATGACCTCGGGCCGGCCGATCAGCGTCGGGCGCGCCAGGTTCTCGTCGACCACCACCTGCACCGCGCGCAGCACGCGCTCTTCTTCGCCTTCGGCGAAGACCACGCGCTTGTGCTGCGCGCACTTGGCGAGCGTGAAGATCGGCTTCATCGTCGTGCCGGAGGCGTAGACGAAGCTCTGCAGCTTCTCGCGGTAGGCGTCCATGTCCTTGACCGGGCGCGTCGCGACACCGGAGTCGGCCGCGGCCTGCGCCACCGCCGGCGCGATCTTCATCATCAGCCGCGGATCGAACGGCTTCGGGATCAGGTACTCGGGGCCGAAGCTCAGCGTCGCGCCGGCATAGGCCGCGGCCACCACCTCGCTCTGCTCGGCCTGGGCCAGCTCGGCGATCGCATGCACCGCGGCGATCTCCATCTCGATCGTGATGGTAGTCGCGCCGCTGTCGAGCGCACCGCGGAAGATGTACGGGAAGCACAGGACGTTGTTGACCTGGTTCGGGTAGTCGGTGCGGCCGGTCGCGATGATCGCGTCGGCGCGCACTTCCTTGACCTCTTCCGGCAGGATCTCCGGCGTCGGGTTCGCCAGCGCCAGGATGATCGGCTTGGCCGCCATCGACGCCACCATCTCCTTCTTCAGCACGCCGCCGGCCGACAGGCCGAGGAAGATGTCGGCGCCTTCCATCACCTGCGCCAGCTTGCGGTGCGAGGTCTTCTGCGCGAACTGGATCTTGTCCTCGTCCATCAGCTCGGTGCGGCCTTCGTAGACCACGCCGGCCAGGTCGGTGACCCAGATGTTCTCGCGCGGCACGCCCAGCTTGACCAGCAGCCCCAGGCAGGCGAGCGCCGCGGCGCCGGCACCGGAGGTCACGAGCTTGACCTTGTCGATGTCTTTCCCGACCACCTTCAGCGCGTTCAGCACGGCCGCGCCGACGGTGATCGCGGTGCCGTGCTGGTCATCGTGGAACACCGGGATGTGCATGCGCTCGCGCAGCTTGCGCTCGACGTAGAAGCAGTCGGGCGCCTTGATGTCTTCGAGGTTGATGCCGCCGAAGGTCGGCTCGAGCGCAGCGATGATGTCGACCAGCTTGTCGAGGTCGCGCTCGGCGAGCTCGATGTCGAACACGTCGATGCCGGCGAACTTCTTGAACAGCACGCCCTTGCCTTCCATCACCGGCTTCGACGCCAGCGGCCCGATGTCGCCGAGCCCCAGCACCGCGGTGCCGTTGGTGACGACGGCCACCAGGTTGCCGCGCGCGGTGTAGCGGAAGGCGTTGGCCGGGTCGGCGACGATCTCTTCGCAGGCGGCGGCCACGCCGGGCGAGTACGCGAGGGCCAGGTCGCGCTGGTTGATCAGCTGCTTGGTCGCGGCGATCGCGATCTTGCCGGGCACCGGGAACTCGTGGTACTCCAGAGCCGCTCGGCGCAGTTCGGCATGCTTGTTGTCTGATGGGGCCATGGCGTGATCTCGTGGGTCCTCGAAGGGGAAAGCATTGTAGGAGGGCGCGAACCCCGCAGTGTTGCGCAGCGCGCCGCCGGCCCCCATGCGCGAAACTGCGTACCTCCGCGGCCGGCCCATTCGCAATACTGCAGGGAGGTCTCCCGCGCCCGAGTGATGCTTTCGCCCCTGCTCCCCCCGCCTGCCGCCCCCGACTCCCCGCCGCCGCGGCGCTGGCGGCGCGCGCTGCCGTGGGCGACGCTGGTGGCGCTGCTGCTGGTCGCCCAGTCGCTGCTGGTGTGGCTGACGCTCGGCTACGAGAGCAGCCGGGCGCAGGAGCAGGTCGACGCCACCGCCACCGCGGCGGCCGGCGACATCAAGCAGGCGCTCGGCCGCGACCTGCAGAGCCTGCAGGCGCTGCTGTGGAACAACCCGTCGATCCCGCTGTGGCGCCAGGATGCGGCCACGCTGCTGCGCTCGCACCGCGAGCTGTTGCGCATCGAGCGGCGCGACGCGCAGCTGGAGATCACCGACTCGGTCGACTCGCCGCTGCACGGTTCGGCCTTCACGCAGATCCACCGCGACGACATCGACCTCGAGACCGAGCTCGCGTGCACCACCGCGCGCCGCCAGGGCAGCCCGTCGTACTCGCGCAGCTACTTCGTGCCGCTGCCGGGCGGGCTGGGCCTGGAGGTGATGGACGTCTGCATCCCGATCGCCGGCAGCGGGCAGAACCTCGGCTTCATGGCCGCCACCTTCGCGCTCGGCCGGCTGCTGGACGAAACGGTGGGCAGCGAAGTGAAACGGGTGCACGAGCTGTCGTTCATCGAAGGCGACGGCACGCGGCTCGCGCGTGCGGGCCTGCCGCGCGGCGCGGGCGCCTTCATCGCCGAGCGGCTGGTCGACCTGCCGGGCCTGAGCCTGCAGCTGCGGGTGGACAGCAGCGCCGGCCGCCCGCGGCTGATCCCCAACCTCAGCACCGCGCTGGTGCTCGGGCTGTCGCTCGCGCTCGGCGGCGTGGTGGTGCTGCTGGCGCGCGACGTGCGCAAGCGCGCCGGTGCCGAGGCGGCGCTCGCCGAGGCGCTGAGCTTCCGCAAGGCGATGGAGGATTCGCTGGTCACCGGGCTGCGCGCCCGCGACCCGCACGGCCGCATCACCTATGTGAACCCGGCCTTCTGCGAGATGGTGGGCTTCAGCGCGACCGAGCTGGTCGGGCAGACGACGCCGCCCTACTGGCCGCCGGAGCTCACGTCGGAATACACCAAGCGCCAGCAGGTGCGGCTGGCCGGCACGGTGCCGCCGCGCGAAGGCTATGAGACGGTGTTCATGCGGCGCAACGGCGAGCGCTTCGCGGTGATGATCTTCGAGGCGCCGCTGGTCGACGGCGCCGGCCGCCACACCGGCTGGATGAGCGCGGCGCTCGACGTCAGCGCGCAGCGCAAGATCGAGGAGGTGTCGCGCCAGCAGCAGGAGCGGCTGCAGGCGACGGCGCGGCTGGCCACCGTCGGCGAGATGGCCTCGCTGCTGAGCCACGAGCTGAACCAGCCGCTGGCGGCGATCGCGAGCTATGCCGCCGGTTCGCTGAACCTGATGAACGACACCGAGGGCGATTGCGCCGAGACGCTGCCGCTGCTGCGCCAGGCCTCGCAGCGCATCGCCGAGCAGGCCGAGCGGGCCGGCCGGGTGATCAAGAGCGTGCACGACTTCGTGCGGCGGCGCGAGCAGGCGCGCGAGCCGGTGCGCGCCGACCTGCTGATCGACGCGGTGCTGCCGCTGGTGCGGCTGCAGGCGCGCAAGAGCGGCGCGCGCATCGAGCTCGACCTGCCGAAGCCGATGCCGCGCGTGGTCTGCGACCGCACGATGCTCGAGCAGGTGCTGCTGAACCTGACGCGCAACGCGATCCAGGCGATGGAGTCGCACACCCCGGCGGCCGAGCGCGAACTGACCATCCGGGTGCGCCCGGTGGACGCCCGCTGGGTCGCGTTCGGCATCGTCGACCGCGGCACCGGCGTCGCCGACGAGGTCGCGCAGCGGCTGTTCACGCCGTTCTTCACGACCCGGCCCGAGGGCATGGGGCTCGGGCTGAGCCTGTGCCGCACGGTGATCGAGCAGCACGGCGGCCTGCTGGTGTTCGAGAACCGCTTCGACGCCGGGCAGCGCGTGATCGGCGCAGAATTCAGGTTCACGCTGCCTGCCGACAGCAAGAACACCAGCCCATGAACAGCAGTCCCTCCCACGGCGGCACGCCGGCCGCACCCGCCCACCTCGGCCTGCCGATGGTCTACCTGGTCGACGACGAAGACGTCGTGCGCGAGGCGCTGGCCTGGCTGCTGCGCTCGCGCCGGCTGCTGTCCGAAGGCTTCGCGAGCGCCGAGGCCTTCGAGGCGATGCTGGCGCCTCGCCTGGCGGCGGCCACCGCCGCCGGCTGGCCGACGTCGCCGAGCTGCCTGGTGCTGGACGTGCGCATGCCGGTCACCAGCGGCCTCGCACTGTTCGAGCGGCTGGCCGAGCGCGGCCTGCTGCAGGCGCTGCCGGTGATCTTCCTGACCGGCCACGGCGACGTGCCGACCGCGGTGGCCGCCGTCAAGCGCGGCGCGTTCGATTTCGTCGAGAAGCCGTTCTCGGACAACGCACTGGTCGACCGCGTGGAGCAGGCGCTCGCGCAGAGCACGCAGGCCATCCTGCGCCGGCGCGACCGCGTCACGCTGCAGCAGCACCTGGCCGAGCTGACCGAGCGCGAGCGCGAGGTGATGGAGCGGGTGATCGACGGCCGGCCCAACAAGCTGATCGCCGACGAGCTGAACATCAGCGTGCGCACGGTCGAGGTGCACCGCGCGCGGGTGTTCGAGAAGATGGACGTGAAATCGGCGGTGGAGCTGGCCAACCGGATGCGCGAAACATAATGCCGGCAGGAGGGACAGGACGATGAGCATCCAAGGGGTCATCCGCGCGGCCGTGGCCGTGGCGGTCGTGTTGCTGCTGGTGGCGGGTTTCAGCAGCTGCGGCACCATCGAATCGGGCAACGTCGGCATCCGCACGACGCTCGGCAAGGTCAGCGCCGACGAGATCGAGCCGGGCATCTACCTCGGCCTCCCGGGCATCAGCCGGGTGCAGGAGTTCTCGGCCAAGGAGATCGGGCTCGACCTGAACGACCTGACGCCGAAGGCCCGCGACAACCTGTCGCTGCGCGACCTGGACGTGACGGTCTACTACCGGGTGATGCCCGGCTCGGTCGCCGACCTGTACGTGAAGTACGCCGGCCAGCACACCCGCGACGAAGGCAGCCGCGTCTACCTGCCGGCCTACGCGCTGCTGCAGCGGGTGGCGCGCAACGCGATCTACCAGCAGGCCTCGCACATCGACAGCCTGGTGATGCACACCCAGCGCGAGGAACTGGCGCTGGCGGTACGCAAGTCGCTGCAGGGCGAGCTCGACGCCAACGACAAGGGCGTGTTCCAGATCACGCGCGTCGTGATCCGTTCGCTGACCACCGATCCGGCGATCGAGAAGGCGATCCAGGATTCGGTCGCGGCGCAGAAGCAGCTCGAGACGACGAAGCAGCGCATCGCGATCGCCGAAGCCGAGGCGCAGGTCGAGGTCAAGAAGGCCGAGGGCATCGCGCGCGCCAACCAGATCATCAACCAGAGCCTGACGCGCGAGTACCTGCAGCACGAGTCGAACCTCGCGCTGCTGAAATTCGCCGAGAAAGGTGGCACGACCACCGTCGTGCTCCCGGCGAACATGCAGACGGCGCCGTTGATCAACATCGGCAAGTGAGCGCGCCGATGTCGGTGATCGGCGAGTTCGACCTGATCGCGCGCTGGTTCACGCGGCCGGCGCGGCGCGCGGCGCTCGGCGTCGGCGACGACTGCGCGCTGCTGAACCTGACGCCTGGCATGCAGCTCGCGACTTCCAGCGACATGCTGGTCGAGGGCCGGCACTTCCTGTCGACGGTCGCGCCGCAGCGGCTCGGCCACAAGGCGCTGGCCGTCAACCTGAGCGACCTCGCGGCCTGCGGCGCGCAACCGCTCGCGTTCACGCTGGCGCTGGCGCTGCCGCGCATCGACGAGGCCTTCCTCGAAGGCTTCTCGCGCGGCCTGCTGGCGCTGGCCGATGCGCACGGCTGCGAGCTGGTCGGCGGCGACACGACGCAGGGCCCGCTGAACCTGTGCATCACGGTGTTCGGCGAGGTGCCGCCCGGCCAGGCGCTGCTGCGCTCGGGCGCGCGCGACGGCGACGAGATCTGGGTCAGCGGCACGCTCGGCGACGCGCGGCTCGCGCTGGAGGTGTTTCGCGGCAGCGTCGCGCTGGCCGGCGACGGCTTCGAGCAGGTGCGCGCCGCGATGGAGCTGCCGACGCCGCGCGTCGCGCTCGGTACCGCGCTGCGCGGCATCGCGACCAGCGCGGTCGATGTTTCCGACGGGATGCTCGGCGACCTCGGCCACATCCTGAAGCGCTCGAACGCCGGCGCCACGCTGCAGGTCGATGCGCTGCCGCGCAGCGCGGTGCTGGCCGCGCAGCCGCTCGCGCTGCAGCGCAACTGCACGCTGGCCGGCGGCGACGACTACGAGCTGGTGTTCACCGCGCCGCCGTCGCAGCACGCGGCCGTGCGGGCTGCTGCGCAGCGGGCCGGTGTGGCGGCGACGCGCATCGGCCGCATCGAGCCGGCCGCGCACGGCCTGCGGCTGGTGGACGGCGACGGCGCGGCGGTCGACCAGCGCTTCGCGGCCTTCGATCATTTCAAGTCATGACGCCCGAGCCCGTTCCCGAACCGTCGCTGCGCCCGGCGCCGCGCCGCGCAACCATCGGCTTCATGTTCCGCCATCCAGCGCACGTCATCGCGCTCGGCTTCGGCAGCGGCTTGTCGCCGGTCGCGCCCGGCACGGTCGGCACGCTGTGGGCCTGGCTCGCGTTCGTCATCCTGCAGCCGCACCTGGGCGACCTGCAGTGGCTGCTGCTGCTGGCGGTCGGCACGGCGGTCGGCTGGTGGGCCTGCACGGTGACCGCGCGCAACCTGAACGTCGCCGACCCGGGCAGCATCGTCTGGGACGAGGTGCTGGCGTTCTGGGCCGTGCTGTGGCTGGTGACGCCGGCCGGCCTGCTCGCGCAGGCGGTGGCCTTCGGCCTGTTCCGCTTCTTCGACGCGGTGAAGCCCGGACCGGTCGCCTGGGCCGACGGCCGCTTCAAGCTGCGCCGCGGCCAGCCGATCGGCTGGGCGCAGGGCTTCGGCATCCTGTTCGACGACTTCGTCGCGGCGCTGTGCGCGCTGCTGGTGATCGCGCTGTGGAGATTCCTGTGAACGAGTTCGAGCCGGCGGTGCTGGCGCTGGCGCGCGTGCTGCGCCAGCGCGGCGGCTCGGTCGCGACGGCCGAGTCCTGCACCGGCGGGCTGATCGCCGCGGCCTGCACCTCGGTCGCCGGCTCGAGCGACTGGTTCGAGCGCGGCTTCGTGACCTACAGCAACGACGCGAAGACGCAGATGCTCGGCGTGCCGGCCGCGCTGATCGCGCAGCACGGCGCCGTCAGCGAAGAGGTCGCGCGCGCGATGGCCGAAGGCGCGCTGCTGCACTCGCCGGCGCGTTTTGCGGTCGCGGTGACCGGCATCGCCGGCCCGGGCGGCGCGGTGCCGGGCAAGCCCGTCGGCACCGTGTGGCTCGCATGGGCGCAGCGCGACGGGGCGACGCAGGCCGAGCGGTTGCTGTTCGCCGGCGACCGCACGGCGGTGCGCGGGCAGACGGTGTCGCAGGCGCTGATGCGCTTGCTGCAGGCCGCATCGTGAGCATCCTGCTGGCCGCCGACTTCGATGCCGCGGAGTGGGCGGCCTGGCTGCCGGCGCTGCACCAGGCGCTGCCCGGCGAGACGCTGCTGCGCGAGCGGACGGGCGACGGCATCGACATCGCGATCGTCGCCAACCCGCCGGCCGGTGCGCTGCACGGCCTGCCGGGGCTGAAGCTGGTGCAGTCGCTGTGGGCCGGCGTCGACAAGCTGCTGCGCGACCCGACGCTGCCGGCCGGCGTGCCGCTCGCGCGCATGGTCGATCCGGCGATGAATGCCGCGATGGCCGAGACCGCGCTGTGGGCGGCGCTCGCGCTGCAGCGCGGCTTCTTCGACTACGCGGCGCAGCAGCGCGCCGGCGTGTGGCGGCAGCACGGCCAGCGGCGTGCCGACGAGACGCGGGTCGCGGTGCTCGGGCTTGGGCAGATGGGCCAGGCGGTGGCCGCGCGGCTGGCGCAGCAGGGGTTCATCGTCAGCGGCTGGCGCACGGGCAGTGGCCCGGTCGACGGCGTGCTGGCCGAGGCCGACATCGTGATCAGCCTGTTGCCGCTGACACCGGCCACCGGCGGCTTCTTCGATCGCGCCCGCTTCGCGCAGATGCGCCGTGGCGCGAGCTTCGTGAACCTGGCGCGCGGTGCGCAGGTGGTGGAGGCGGACCTGCTGTCAGCACTCGATGACGGCCAGGTGGCGCATGCCGTGCTCGACGTGTTCGCGACCGAGCCGCTGCCGGCGACGCACCGGTTCTGGCAGCACCCGCGGGTGACGGTGCTGCCGCATGTCGCGGCGCAGACCGATCCGCGCAGCGCGGCGCAGGTGGTGGCTGCCAACATCCGCGCGCTGCGCGCAGGGCAACCGCTGCAGCACCTGGTCGACCGGCAGCGGGGCTACTGAGCGTTCAGGCTCTCAGAACCAACGACACCTTCGTCGCCGGCCCGCCACGCACCGTCCCCGGCGCAGGCGCCGCCTGCTGCGTGACCTGCTGCATCACCATCAGCACCAGCCGCCGCAAGCCCTGCCACGGCTCGAATGGCCAGTCGGCATGCTTGAGCCCCTTGACCAGGCCGTCGCAGACCTGCGCCGCCTCGACCAGCTGCGACAGCCCGTCGTCGCTCAGCAGCGGCGCGGCGCGTTCGAACAGCCGCTCCTTCGCCCCCCAGACCCGCGCATCGCGCAACGCGAGCGCGAGCGGCTTGCCGGCGTTCATCGCGTCCTTCACGCGGCGCAGCGCCAGGATGTCGTTGGCCAACGTCCAATGCACCAGCACCGCCGCCTCGCCCTCGGCCTCCAGCCCGTCGAGCATGCGCAGCGCGCGGCCGACCTGGCCGGCCAGCACCGCCTCGCCGAGCTTGAACACGTCGTAGCGGGCGACGTTCAGCACCGCCGATTCGATCTGCTCGAAGCCCAGCTCGCCCTGCGGGTACAGCAGCCCGAGCTTCTGCACCTCCTGGTGCGCGGCCAGCAGGTTGCCTTCGACGCGGTCGGCAAAGAACGCCAGCGTCTGCTGCCCGGCCTCGCCGTCCTGCACGCGCTGGCCCTGAGCCGCCAGCCGCTGCGCGATCCAGGCCGGCAGCGCGCGGCGCTCGATCGGGTCGACGCGCAGCGTGACGCCGGCCGCATCGAGCGCGACGAACCAGCCGCTGGTCTGCTGCGTGCGATCCAGCTTGGGCAGCTGCACCAGCGTGACCACGTCGTCCGACAGCGTCTCGCAGTAGCGTTGCAGCGCCTGCGAGCCGTCCTTGCCGGGCTTGCCGGACGGGATGCGGATGTCGATCAGCTGCTTGTCGGCGAACAGGCTCAGCGCCTGCGAGGCCCCGAGCAGGCTGCTCCAGTCGAAGTGCGCCCCGGCGACGGTGTGCACCTGGCGCTCGGTATGGCCGGCCGCGCGCGCGGCGGCGCGGATCAGGTCGGCAGCCTCCTGCGCGAGCAGCGGCTCGTCGCCATGGATCGTGTAGATGCGCTTCAGGCCCTGGCGCAGGTGGGTGGAGAGTTGGTCAGCGCGCAGCTGCATCGGGATCGCGATTCAAGAGGCCGGGGTTCACAGGGACTGGACCGACGCCAGCCGGCGCAGCACCTGCGACGCGATGTCGGTTTCCATCGCGCGGTAGAGCAGCGTTTCTTCATGCTCCTTCGCCAGCGCGATGCTTTCGTTGTAGGTCATGTCGCGTGCCAGCAGGATCTCGCTGGCCGGGATCAGCTCCTTGCCCATCGGCGTGCGCAGCCGGAAGCTGAAGCGCGAGCGCAGCTGCACTTCGAGCACCTGGCCGGCGGTGCCGGACGACACGACGCCTTTCTCGCGCACGTCGTTCAGCGACTCGAGCACCACCTCGGCCTGCGACGCGGCCTCGACGACGCGCGTCGCGTTGACCGACTGCAGCGCGCGGCGCAGGTCGGCGGCCAGCGGCGACTGCGGCTTGAAGCCGGTCAGCTGGATCGCCTTGAAGTGCAGTTCCGGCGCGCGCCGCAGCTCGAAGCCGCAGCCGGCGAGCGCGGCGGCGATGGACAGCAGCAGCGTGCGTCGCTGCAGGAACGGTTCGCCGCCGGGCCGCCCCAAGGCGAACGGCGCCCCTCGGGGGCAGGAGCGAAGCGACTGGGGGGCCATATTTCTAGACGACGACGTTGACGAGCCGGCCCGGCACCACGATCACCTTCTTCGGCGGCTTGCCTTCCGAGAACTTCACGAAGTCGGGGCTCGCGACGGCGGCCGCCTCGATCGCGGCCTTGTCGGCCCCGGCCGCGATGGTGATCGCACCGCGCGTCTTGCCGTTGACCTGCAGCACCAGCTCGATCTCGTCCTGCTTCAGGGCGGCCTCGTCGACCTGCGGCCACGGCGCGTCGAGCAGGTCGCCCAGGCGCTTCGCATAGCCGAGGTCGGACCACAGCGTCCAGGTGATGTGCGGGCAGGCCGGGTACAGCGCACGCAGCAGGATGCCGAAGCTTTCGCGCACGACGGCCGGTGCGTCGCCGGTGAAGCCTTCGAGCGCCTTCAGCAGCTTCATCGCGCCGGACGCAACGGTGTTGTACTGCATGCGCTCGTAGTCGTAGCTGATCTGGCGCAGCTGCGTGTGCACCTCGCGGCGCAGCGCCTGGGCGTCCTTGGCGACGGCGCCCGAGACCTCGCCGCCGCCGATGATCACGTCGGCATGCTTCGCGGCGAACGCCCACAGGCGGCGCAGGAAGCGGTTCGCGCCTTCGACGCCCTGGTCGTTCCATTCGAGCGTCTGCTCCGGCGGCGACGCGAACATCACGAACAGCCGCGCGGTGTCGGCGCCGAACTTCTCGATCAGGTCCTGCGGGTCGACGCCGTTGTTCTTGGACTTGGACATCGTCGTCCAGCCCTCGTAGACGACCGGCTTGCCGCTTGCCTTGTGCACCGCCGACAGCACGTGCGCATGGTCGTCGCGCTGGATGTCGAGCTCGTGCGCCCAGAAGTAGTCCTTGCCGGCGCCTTCGTGCGTCAGTGAGAAGGCCTCGTTCAGCACCATGCCTTGCGTCAGCAGCTTGGTGAACGGCTCGTCCACCTTGACCAGGTGCAGGTCGCGCATCACCTTGGTCCAGAAGCGGGCGTACAGCAGGTGCAGGATCGCGTGCTCGATGCCGCCGATGTATTGGTCCATCGGCATCCAGTACTGCGTGCCGGCGCCGACCATCGCCTTGTCGTTCGTCGCGTCGCAGTAGCGCATGAAGTACCACGAGCTGTCGACGAAGGTGTCCATCGTGTCGGTCTCGCGGCGCGCCGGCTTGCCGCAGGTCGGGCACGCGACGTTCAGGAAGTCGGCGCGCTTGTTCAGCGGGTTGCCGCTGCCGTCGGGCACCACGTCTTCCGGCAGCACGACCGGCAGGTCCTTCTCGGGCACCGGCACCGCGCCGCAACCCGGGGAGGGGGCCCCGGGATCGTCATTTCCGTCGCAATGGATGATCGGAATGGGCGTGCCCCAGTAGCGCTGGCGGCTGACGCCCCAGTCGCGCAGGCGCCAGGTCGTCTTCTTCTCGCCCAGCCCCTTGTGGGCCAGCGCCGCGGCCACCGCATCGACCGCCTTCGCGTGGTCGAGCCCGCTGAAGTTGTCGGAGTTGATCGTGATGCCGCGCTGCTTGTCGCCGTACCACTCCTGCCAGTGGTCGTAGCTGAAGTGCTCGCCGTCGATCGTGACGACCTGCAGGATGCCCAGGCCGTACTTCTTCGCGAACGCGAAATCACGCTCGTCGTGCGCCGGCACGCCCATCACCGCGCCGTCGCCGTAGCTCATCAGCACGTAGTTGCCGACCCACACCGGCACGTCTTCGCCGGTGATCGGATGCTGCACGACCAGGCCGGTCGGCACGCCCTTCTTCTCCTGCGTCGCGAGCTCGGCCTCGGTGGTGCCGCCGGCCTTGGTTTCCTCGATGAAGGCGGCGACCGCGGGGTTCGTGGCCGCGGCATGCGTGGCCAGCGGGTGCTCGGGCGCGACAGCGCAGAAGCTCACGCCCATGATGGTGTCGGCGCGCGTCGTGAAGACGTACAGGCGACCGCCGCCGATCGGCTGGCCATCGGCACCAGCGATGCGGTGCGGGAACGCGAAGCGCACGCCTTCGCTGCGGCCGATCCAGTTCTCCTGCATCAGCTTGACGCGCTCGGGCCAGCCGGGCAACTGCTCCTGCACGTAGTCGAGCAACTCGCCGGCGTATTTCGTGATGTTCAGGTAGTAGCCGGGGATCTCGCGCTTCTCGACCGGGGCACCGGAGCGCCAGCCCTTGCCGTCGATCACCTGCTCGTTGGCGAGCACGGTCTGGTCGACCGGGTCCCAGTTGACGACCTGGGTGCGGCGCTCGGCGATGCCGGCCTTCAGCATCTTCAGGAACAGCCACTGGTTCCAGCGGTAGTAGGCCGGCGAGCAGGTCGCGATCTCGCGGCTCCAGTCGATGGCCAGGCCCATCGACTGCATCTGCCGCTTCATGTAGGCGATGTTGTCGTAGGTCCACTTCGCCGGCGGCACCTTGTTCTTGATCGCCGCGTTCTCGGCCGGCAGCCCGAAGGCATCCCAGCCCATCGGCATCAGGACATTCATTCCCTTCATGCGCAGCTGGCGCGTCAACATGTCGTTGATCGTGTAGTTGCGCACATGGCCCATGTGCAGCTTGCCGCTCGGGTACGGCAGCATCGAGCAGGCGTAGAACTTCGGCTTGCTGGCGTCTTCCGTCACGCGATAGGCATCGGCGGCGGTCCACGCGGCCTGGGCGGCGCGTTCGATCTCGGTGGGCTTGAAGTCGGGAGTCATCGGTGTCGGCGCCGTGGTGGCTCGGGGGGCGAGGGGCGATTATAGGAACCGGCCCCGTCTGTCCGCCGGCCTGATGTCGATGCAAGCGGTACGTCCGTCTTGGAATCAATCCGGCTCCGCCGCCCACTCAGCCTGACCGCAGCACCGACTTGCAGCCCCTCGCAGCAACGCAGAGCAGTTCACCATGGCAACCGAATTCACGCCCACCCTCCGACCCCTCCGCGCCGCTGGCACGGTCGCCAGCACCAAGAAAGCGGCGGGGCCGGCACCTGGCAACGCGGCCAGGGTGGGGGCTGCACGCGGAGACGCGGCGAGAGGCGTCCACGACAGCCTGGTCGACTACGGCCCCCGGACACGACTCATGATGGACCTGACGGCTGCGATCGCAGGATCGGGCCGGCCCTGGCAGGCGTTGCGACCGGACGTGCTCGCCCAGCTGCCCGGTGAGCTCGGGTCGCTTCAGCTCTCGTTCAAGAAGGCGTTGGAGCAGGCGGACAGCTCCGCCAACGTGCCCGGCAACGCAACCTACACCAATGCGCTGAAGCAGCTCAAGACCGCGTTCACGATGGCTTGCATCCTGCAGAGGATCTGAGCGATTCCGCCACGGCGCGCTACGCCCGGTCCGCCTCCGCCTGCTTCAGCCAATCCAGGAACCAGCGCGCGGCCGGCCCCGGCGGCGCATCCTTGCGGTGCACCGAGCGCATCGAGAACGACGGCGGCGCGAACGGCAGGCCCTCGACCTCCAGCGGCACCAGGCTGCCCTGGGCCAGGTCGGCCTCCACCTGGGGCCGCGGCATGTGGCCCCAGCCGAAGCCGGCGCGCAGGAATGCATGCTTGGTGCCCAGGTCGGCCAGCCGCCAGGTGATCGGCGACACGACACCGTAGTCGCGGCCGTCCGTCATCCGCGAGCGGTCGGTCAGTACCAACTGCACATGCTGCTCGATCACCGCGCGCGGGATCGGCCCGTCGTGCGACGCGAGCGGGTGCGTCGGTGCCACCACCGTGATCGCGGCCACGTCGAGCAGCGGTTGAGATTCGAGCGTGTCGGGCACCTCCGGCAGGCTGCCGATCACCGCGATGCGGCACTGGCCGTCGAGCACCGGCTGCAGGATCGCCCCCATCGCATCGACATGCAGCCGCAGCGGCGTGCCGGGGAATTCGTGGCGGAATGCGCCGACCGCCTGGGTCAGCCAGTCCATCGGAAACAGCGCATCCATCGCGACCGACAGCTCCGGCTCGAGCCCGTCGGACAAGCTCTTGGCGCGCGCCTTGAACCCATCGACGCCGCGCGCGACGATGCGCGCGTCGGCCAGCAGCGCGCGGCCTTCGTCGGTCAGCGTCGGCAGGCGGCCGCTGCGGTCGAACAGCGTCACGCCGATCTGGCGCTCCAGCTGCGCGATGGCCTGGCTCACCACCGACTGGGTGCGGTGCAGCTTGCGCGCCGCGCCTGAAAAACTACCTCGTTCGACGCAGGCGATGAAGATCTTCAGCTGGTCGAAGGTGACGGGGTCACGCATGGGACGGCAAGGCTCCGGGGATCAGAACGGCAACGACAGGTAGTACTGGCCGAGTTCGGTCAGCTTGCCGTCCTTCTTGCCGTCCGCGTTCGTGACGAGCAGGCTGCTGTAGTGGGTGTCGTTCTCCCAGCGGCCGGTGAACCACGCGTAGCGGAAGACGTCGGCGCGGCTTTCGAGCATCGCGACCATTTCCGCCATCTGCGCCTTCTGTTTGGCCACGGTGTCGATCTGCGCCGAGCCATCGCCGTTGTGCCAGTTCGCGAACTCGGTGACCCAGAAGGTCTTGCCGTACTTCTTCAGGCGATCGAGCTGCGCCGCCAGGCCGTAGTCGTACCAGTGGAACGACAGCATGTCGATGCGCGGATCGCGCCCGCCGTTGGCGTTGCGGTAGGCGGTGTAGAAGGCATCCATCCAGACCACCGGGTCCGTGAAGCCGGTCAGGGTGCCCCAGGTGATCTGCGGGCCGACGATCTTCACGCCGGTCTTCGCCGCCAACGCCTCGAGACGCGGCCAGGCCGCCGCCGCATCGGCCGGCGTCGTCGTCGCCTGGCCATAGAGGTTCGGCTCGTTGATCACCAGCAGGTACTTGTACTGCTGGTTGGCCTTCAGCAGCGCCTCGATCTCGGCGTCGTCGAACGCGAAGTTCCACACCATCGGCACGAAGTCGGTACCGGTGGGCGGGGTCACCGCCGGCCGGGGCGACCAGTTGTACCACCACGACACGCCCGGCGCGAGCGCGTTCAGGTCGGCGGTGGTCGACAGGTCATAGGCGATACCGCGCTTGAAGCTCTTGGCAGCGGGCGCCGGCGCCGGGGCAGGCGACGGTGCGGGTGATGGCGCCGGAGCAGGCGACGGTGCGGGGCTCGGCGACGGCGAAGGACTCGGTGCGGGCGCCGGGGCCGGCGAGGGCGATGGAGCGGGGGACGGCGAGGGCGCGGGGGCCGGGGCCGGCGGGGTGCCGCCGACGGGCGCCGGGGACGGCGACGAATCGCTGCCGCCGCCACAGGCGGCCAGTGCCGCGGTGGCCGCCGATGCCAGGCTGGCGCCGATCAGGCGCCGGCGCAGCCGGCTGTCGAGGTCAGGGTGATCGTTCATCGAAAACTTTCGCTTGTTCCAACGGTGCGGGCAGGCAGTCGCCCATTGGGGGAAACCGTGTTGCAGTTCGCATGCCACGGCCGCCGAGCCCCGAAGTGGAACCGTTTATCACTTCCATCTGACGCAAACCGTCGATGCGCAAGCCAAACTTTGTCGGGCAGCTCGCGCCGTGCCGACGCAATGCGCATCCCTCTTCGGAGGACGGTGTATTTCAGGGAACTTTCACGACCGAGTCACGCCACACGAAGGTCGGCTCGAACATGTGGGTCACCGGCAGCGTGCTGCCGTAGCAGGCGTTCAACAGGTAGCGCGACGCGTTCGACACCACGTCCTGGATCGGGATGCGCACGCAGGTGAGGCGCGGGTTGCTGTACGACGCCGGCTCCGAATCGTCGTAGCCGACCACCGACACCTGCTCGGGCACGCGCAGCCCGGCGTGCTGCAGGCGCGAGATCGCCGCGATCGCCATCACGTCATTTGCGCCGAACAGCCCGGTGAACGGCACGCCCCGCTCCAGCAGCTGCGAGGCCGCGCGCCAGCCGCTTTCGGAACTGAAGTCGCCCTCGACCTGCGGCACGGTGTCTCGCGCGATGCCGTGGGCCGCCAATTCGTCATAGAAGCCCGCCATCCGCGCCTCGTTGTCGGGCGCGGAATTCGGCCCCGAGATCACCGCGATCTGCCGGTGCCCGCGGCTCAGCAGCGCCTGTGCCGCGAGCCGCCCGCCGACGCGGTGGTCGGCCGAGAAGCACTGCGCCTCGAGCGTCGGCACCAGCCGGTTCAGCACCGCCAGCCGCGGCTGCAGCCGGTGCAGCGCGAGCAGGTCCTCGTCGAGCAGCTCGTTGCTCTGCACCATCAAGCCGTCGCATTCGCGCTGGATCAGGAACGCGGTGCCGTCCAGCGCCTGCTGGCGGCGGTCGCCGTGGCCGCAACCGTTGGCGGCCACCATGTGGCGGTCGAACTCGCGCAACTCGGCATCCATCGTCTGCAGGATGCGGCCGAAGAACGGGCCGCTGAAATCGGGCACGAAGACGCCGATCATCCCGAGCGTGCGCGACGACAGCGCCCGCGCGAGGCTCGACGGCCGGAAGCCGAGCTGGCGCACCGCGCCCTGCACCCGCTCCACCGCCGCCGGCGACGCCGAGCCGCGGCCGGAGATCACGCGCGAGGCAGTGCCGACCCCCACACCCGCCAGCCGCGCCACGTCCTTGATGGTTGCCATTCGTCGCCTGTGAAAGAACCGTTCCTCGGTCCGGGAATCATAGGGACCGTCCGCGAACGCCCATCCGATCGGGTTTTCCCCAATGCCCGATGGCGGCAGAGATGCTGAAATGCGATCCGCTCTTTGGAACCGGTTCCAATTGGGCTGGCATTGTAGTGCCTGGACGATCCGTCAAGTCAAGCAGCAAGTTGCGAAAGGTGTGGAGTGAGCAAGAATTCGGCGAAGTACGGTGCAGCGCAGTTGGAGATTCCCGCGGATTCCAGGCTCTGGTCCCCCGACTTTCTGTTCGGTACCGCCACGGCGTCTTATCAGATCGAAGGCGCCATTCATGAAGACGGCCGCATCCCGTCGATTTGGGATACCTATTCGAACACCCCCGGCATGGTATTGAACGGGGACACCGGCGAGTTTGCCTGCGACCATTACCACCGCTGGCCACAGGACCTGGAAATCATCGAGGAGCTGGGCGTGCAGGCCTACCGCCTGTCGATCGCCTGGCCGCGCGTGATGGACGCGGCCAACCGGCCGAACCCGAAGGGCCTGGCCTTCTACAGGCGGCTGCTGGAGGCGCTGAAGGCCAAGGGCATCCAGGCCTACGTGACGCTGTACCACTGGGACCTGCCGCAGTGGATCGAAGACCGCGGCGGCTGGACCAACCGCGAGGTGGTCTACCACTTCGCCGAATACGCCGACTTGGTGAGCCGCGAGTTCAAGGGGCTGGTGACGGCCTGGGCGACGCTGAACGAGCCGTGGTGCTCGGCCTTCCTGGGCTATGCCGTCGGCCGCCATGCGCCGGGCCGCCAGAACCTGCGCTACGCGACGCAGGCGATGCACCATCTGCTGCTGGCACACGGCACCGCGGTGGCCATCTTGCGCCGCAACGACCCGGGCGCGCAGGTCGGCATCGTCGCCAACGTCGGCGCCGCGGTGGCCGAAACGCCGTCGCCGCAGGACCAGGATGCCGCGTACCTGTTCGAGGTGCAGCACAACAACTGGGTGCTCGACCCGCTGCTGAAGGGCAGCTACCCGCCCGACCTGTGGCGGCTGTGGCCCGGCGCCGAGCCGCTGGTGCTCGACGGCGACATGCAGACAATTGCCGCGCCACTCGATTTCCTCGGCATCAACTATTACTTCCGCACCCAGGTGAAGAGCGACGGCCGGCATGGTTTCATCGAAACCGACATGCCCGGCGTCGAGCGCACGCAAATGGGCTGGGAGGTGTATCCGCAAGGCCTGGCCCGCTTGCTGAAGGGTTTCCACGCCAGCTACCGGAACCTGCCGCCGATCTACATCACCGAAAATGGCATGGCCTCGGACGACAAGGTCGTCGACGGCCGCGTCGCCGACCCGTCGCGCATCAGTTTCATCGGCCGCCACCTGCTGGCGGTCGACGACGCGATGCGCCACGGCGTGGATATTCGCGGGTATTTCATCTGGTCGCTGCTGGACAATTTCGAATGGGCGTATGGGTATGAGCGCCGCTTCGGCATCGTCCACGTCGACTACGAGACCCAGGCGCGCACCTGGAAGGACAGCGGCCGGGTCGTGCAGGCCTTCATGAAGGCGAGACAGCCGACGGCCTGAACCCGCCTCCACCGAGTCACCCGGGGAGCCGGGTTGTTCACCCCCCAATGAGCCGGAGTGCTCGAGTTTCACCACAGGAGACAGACATGGCGTTTCAATTGAAGGCAGTTCTCGCCGGCATGGTCGTGGGCTTCGGCGCCCTGGGCGCCGCCCACGCGCAGGCCAACAAGGCCGAGGTGATCCACTGGTGGACCTCGGGCGGCGAGTCGGCCGCCATCAAGGAGTTCGCGAACGCCTACAAGGCGGCCGGCGGCACCTGGGTCGACAGCGCCGTGGCCGGTGCCGACAACGCGCGCGCCGCCGCCATCAACCGCATCGTCGGCGGCAACCCGCCGACCGCCGCGCAGTTCAACACCTCGAAGCAGTTCCACGACATCGTCGCCGAAGGCAAGCTGGCCGACCTGGACGAGGTCGCCGCGAAGGAGAACTGGGACAAGATCCTGCCGCAGCCGGTGCTGAACACCGTCAAGGTGAAGGGCCACTACTACGCGGTGCCGGTCAACGTGCACATGCCCGCCTGGTTCTGGTACTCGAAGGCCGCGTTCGCGAAGGCCGGCATCAAGGACGAGCCGAAGACCATCGACGAATTCTTCGCCGACCTCGACAAGCTGAAGGCCGCCGGCCTGGTGCCGCTGGCACTGGGCGGCCAGTCGTGGCAGGAGCGCATCACCTTCAACGCGGTGCTGGCGCACGTCGGCGGCCCGGAGATGTTCCTGAAGTTCTACCGCGACAAGGACAGCGCGCTGGTCACCAGCGAGCCGTTCAAGAAGGTGCTCGCCACCTTCAAGCGTCTGCACAACTATGTCGACGCCGGCTCGCCGGGCCGCAACTGGAACGACGCGACCGCGATGGTGATCTCCGGCAAGGCCGGCGTGCAGATCATGGGCGACTGGGCGAAGGGCGAGTTCCAGGCCGCCAACCAGACGGCCGGCAAGGACTTCGGCTGCTTCCCGGGCTTCGGCCCGAAGTCGCCGTACATCGTCGCCGGCGACGTGTTCGTGTTCCCCAGGACCACCAACGCCGATGCGATCAAGGCGCAGAAGCTGCTCGCGACGACGATGACCTCGCCGGCCGCGCAGGTCGCCTTCAACAACAAGAAGGGCTCGATCCCGATCCGCACCGACGTCGACACCTCGAAGATGGACCTCTGCGCGCAAGCTGGCGTGGCCATCATGAAGGACGCCTCGCGCCAGCTGCCGGATTCGGAGATGCTCGCGACGCCCGACACCATCGGCGCCGTGCAGGACGTGCTGACCAAGCTGTGGAACACCAACCAGTCGGTCGACGACGCCGCGAAGGCACTCGCCGTCGCGCTGAAGACCTGACCCGGCGGATCGGGCCGGCCCTGGCGTCATCCCACGGTGGGCTGCGGCCCACCGTTTTTTTGTCTACCCTTGCCGCCTTGGCAAAGGGCTTCGAGGATTCACGATGGATGTCGGGCGCAGCCGACTGAGGCAACACTGGTCGGTCTACGCGGCGCTGCTGCCGATGGCCGCCACGGTGCTGTTCGCCTACATCGGCACGGTGCTGTGGTCGGTGCGCATCTCGCTGAGCAACTCGCGCACCTTCCCGAGCGACAGCTTCGTCGGGCTCGCGCAGTACGAGCGGCTGTTCACCAGCGAGCGCTGGATGGTCTCGGTGCACAACGTGCTGATCTTCGGCGTGCTGTTCATCCTGGCCTGCCTGGTGATCGGCTTCCTGCTGGCGGTGTTCATCGACCAGAAGGTGGCCGGCGAGAGCGTGCTGCGCACCGTCTTCCTCTACCCCTATGCGATGAGCTTCGTCGCGACCGGGTTGGTGTGGCAGTGGATCCTGAACCCGGAGCTCGGCCTGCAGACCACGGTGCGCGGCTGGGGCTTCGAGAGCTTCAGCTTCGACTGGATCGTCAGCCAGGACAAGGTGATCTACACGGTGGTGATCGCCGCGGTGTGGCAGGCCTCGGGCCTCGTGATGGCGCTGATGCTGGCCGGGCTGCGCGGCGTCGACGAGGAGATGTGGAAGGCCGCGCGCATCGACGGCATCCCGCGCTGGCGCGTCTACGCGAGCATCGTGCTGCCGCAGCTCGGGCCGTCGTTCGCGACCGCGCTGGTGCTGCTGTCGGTCGGCGTCGTGAAGGTCTACGACGCGGTGATCGCGATGACCCAGGGCGGCCCCGGCATCGCGAGCGAGGTGCCGGCCAAGTTCATCATGGACTACCTGTTCGGCCGCGCCAACATCGGCCTCGCGTCGGCCGCGAGCACGGTCATGTTGCTGACGGTGCTGGCCGTGATCACGCCGTGGCTGTATGCACGCAGCCGCGCCAACCGCAACGCCCGGGAAGCCTGATGTCGACACCCTCCCCTGCCCTGCCCGCGGCTGCCGGCCTGCCGCGCGTGCGCTCGAAACGCCCGCCGCGCGTCACGCCGGCACGCATCGGCGTCTACGCCTTCCTGCTGACCGGCGCGGCGTTCTTCCTGCTGCCGCTGTACGTGATGCTGGTCACGTCGGTCAAGCCGATGGCCGAGATCCGCCTGGGCAACCTGTTCGCACTGCCGAACGCCTGGACCGTCGAACCGTGGATCGCCGCCTGGTCGCAGGCCTGCACCGGCCTCGACTGCAGCGGCATCCAGGTCGGCTTCTGGAACTCGGTGAAGATCGTGCTGCCGAGCACGGTGATCTCGATCTTCTTCGGCGCGCTGAACGGCTACGCGCTGTCGTTCTGGCGCGCGCGCGGCGCCAACCTGCTGTTCGGCGTGCTGATGATCGGCGCCTTCGTGCCCTACCAGGTGGTGATGTTCCCGCTGGTGCGCGCGTTCGCAGCGGCCGGCATCTTCAGCAGCCTGCCCGGCATCGTGCTGATCCACACCATCTTCGGCATGCCGGTGATGACGCTGCTGTTCCGCAACTACTACGCCTCGGTGCCGGGCGAGCTGTTCAAGGCGGCGCGCATCGACGGCGGCGGCTTCTTCCGGATCTTCTTCCAGCTGATGCTGCCGATGGCCACGCCGATCATCATCGTCGCGGTGATCATGCAGGTGACGGCGATCTGGAACGACTTCATCCTCGGGCTGGTGTTCGCCGGCCGCGACAACCTGCCGATGACGGTGCAGCTGAACAACGTGATCAACACGACAACCGGCGAGCGCCTGTACAACGTGAACATGGCGGCCACCGTGCTCACCTCGCTGGTTCCGCTGGCCATCTATCTCATTTCTGGCCGCTGGTTCGTGCGCGGCATTGCGGCTGGTGCCGTGAAGGGTTGATCCGTGTCTGCCATTGCTGTGAACTCCTCCGTCGAACCGTCTCCCGCATCGTCTGCCGCGTCGCCGGTGTCGCACGTGGCCTCGGCCAACGTCGACATCCGCCAGCTCGAGATCCGCCTGGGCGGCGTGCCGATCATTGCCGCGATGGACCTGCACGTGCAGGCCGGCGAGTTCCTGGTGCTGCTCGGGCCGTCGGGCTGCGGCAAGTCGACGCTGCTGCATTCGATCGCCGGCCTGCTGGACGTGCATGAAGGCAGCATCGAGATCGGCGGGCGCGACGTGACCTGGGCCGACCCGAAGGACCGCTCGATCGGCATGGTGTTCCAGTCGTACGCGCTGTACCCGACGATGAGCGTCGAGCGCAACATGTCGTTCGGGCTGCGGGTGAACGGCACGCCCCGGGCCGAGATCGAGAAGCGCGTGGCGCGCGCCGCCGAGATCCTGCACCTGCAGGAGCTGCTGAAGCGCAAGCCCTCGCAGCTGTCGGGCGGGCAGCGCCAACGGGTCGCGATCGGCCGCGCGCTGGTGCGCGACGTCGGCGTGTTCCTGTTCGACGAGCCGCTGTCGAACCTCGACGCGAAGCTGCGCGCGGAGCTGCGCCGCGAGCTGAAGCAGCTGCACAAGAACATCGGCACGACGATGGTCTACGTGACGCACGACCAGGTCGAGGCGATGACGCTCGCGACCCGCATCGCGGTGATGAACAAGGGCCGCATCCAGCAGATCGGCGCGCCGGGCGAGATCTACAACCGGCCGGCCAACGTGTTCGTCGCCGGCTTCCTCGGCTCGCCGAGCATGAACTTCGCCGAAGGCACGCTCCAGGTGGCGGACGGCGCGGTGACGTTCCGGCGCGCCGGGCTGTCGGTCGACGTGACGCGCTACGCGTTCGCGCAGGCGCCGCGCGACGGGCAGCCGGTGCTGCTGGGCATCCGCCCGGAAGACATCGCGCTGCACCTCGACGGCGCCGCCGCGGGCGACGGCACCGGCACGGTCGCGTTGGTGGAGCCGATGGGCGCGCAGACCATCGTGTGGATGGATGTGCAGGGCCAGCAGGTCAGCGCGATGCTGAGCGGCCATGCAGAGCCGGTGGTCGGCCAGCAGGCGCCGTTCCGGATCGCGGCGGAGAAGGTGTCGCTGTTCGAGCCGGGGACGCAGGAGCGGCTCTGAGGGCTGCCCTCGCCCAGCAGATCATGCAGACGGCGCAGCGCCTCGCGCACCGCTGTGGCGTGTTTGCCGCCCAGTGATTCGACGCGCTTCGTGCCGGGCATGTGCAGTCCTTCCACGGACCCAGCCCGCGCAGCAGTGTCATGAGCATCCGCTCGCAGTCGCCGGTGAAGGCTGCGTGGCAGACCTCGAGCGTCTGGGGCTTCATTGCATTCAGAATCTGAGGACTTGCTCTCGCAGGTGTCGGGCCGCATCGGGTGCGCGGCCCGGCGCACACATCAGGTCGACATAGGTCTGGACCGCAGAAGCCATGCTGACCGAGCCCTCGGCCTCGGAGAATCGCAAGGCCGACAGTCCATGCTCGATGACCAGTAAGTTGTAGCCCTGTTCCACTTCCACCGCCTCTACAGCCTTGCACATCACCTGTGCCATCTGCTGAGTGGCTCTCATCGTCGTTGCATTCCACGTGGTCAGGAATGGCGCGTGAAATTGCGCAGCCGCTTCCGCCGTGAAGTGGTGCGTCCAAGCCGTGGCAAGAAGCTCCCTCGGCAGTGCACCGGTCATGGCCTTCGGCAGATCGACGGCCTTGTGTCCCCGCACGAAGAAGCGGCGCGTCTTGCGCAGGGACAGGCGGCTTGTTTCCGCCGCGACCCAGGCGTCAAGCACGGGACCCGGCTGGGCGAGCTTGCGCCGCTTGAAGGGACCATTGCCCTCGGCCGTTACCCAGTCTTCTCGCTCCAGTTGCACCATGAGCTTAGAGACCGTGGCGCCTGACGAGCCGGTCCGACCAGCCAGGTCCTGGACCGTGAAGGCCCGCTGGGGCTCTCGCAGCATGGCGTGCAACACCGGCGTACGCGCTTCGGTGAACAGATCGAAATCCTTGGCCTGTGTGCGTTCGACCGGTTTGTCGACCAACACGTAGGCGTCAGCGAATGGCAAACAGAGGCTGCCGCCCAAGTCGAAGTAGCCAACGCCTTCATTGGCCAGCATCTCCCGGGCACCCGGTGAAACATTGCGCGCAGCGACGAGGAAATGCCGCCGGGCATGAGGTCCTGATGTTTCTGACGAACGCCGCCAGCGCGTGAGCTGCTCGCGCGCATCGCGTGGAAACACGTCCGCCTTGGCCTCAACCCAGAGCTGAATCGGAACACCCCTGAAACGCGCCAGGATGAGTGCGTCGTAGCGCGTACCGCCGATCTCGAGATCGGGTGCGGGCAGAAACTCGGCATCCACCTGCGGCAGCGCAGAAAGCAGGCGCATCAGCTCCGTGATGACCACTTGTTCCTGGACCCGTTGCTCCAGCATATTTACCCTTCTCCAAATATTTGCTGCACAGTGAATATCGAATTTCAGAGAAATATCAACGACAGCGGCGGTGGCAAGTGCCTCAGGCGTCGACTACCGCGACTTGGTTCGGCGTCGTCGTCAGCTCAACAACCGAACAAGCCGAGCTGAGTCGCTGATAGCGCGCAAATCTGCAGAAAGTAAGGAGCCGGAGCGGCCGATGGTTTTCTAGCATCGCGCCACGCGCCCGGGCTGTTGGGGCCATTTCAATCAACCCCAGGAGCCACCCATGGCAGCTCTCTTCGCCACGCGCAATGTCGTTGCGCCCGTGTTCGTCGTCTCAGCGTGCATGGCAACCGGCCAGGCGACAGGCAGCTACACCCAACCCGATCCCATCGGCCTTGCTGGCGGAAGCATGTCGACCTATGCCTACGTGGACGGAAACCCACTGCAAGGAATTGATCCGATGGGTTTGGCGAACAGTGGCTGGCAACCGTCATCCAACCTCGGAACGCTGCGGGTTCCCCGCGGACCCGACCCGGTTCGCGAGGCCTTTGGCTCGGGCAGAGACTTCGCACGGAACTATGGCGACATGCGTGCGGCCAACACCATCAATGCCGACAAGTACTTCCATTGCAAAGCCAACTGCCAGGCGGCCAGACGAGGTCCGACCGGCGAAGCCATGGCGTGCATGATCTCCGATGGTCGAGAGTGGTTCGATCAGAATCTGAAGGGCGATCCTCCACAAGCGTCGCAAGCCGATCAGGCCGCCAACGCCTACGGCAGAGCGTGGGGATCCGGAACCCGGACCTCTTGCGAAATGGCGTGCAGCCAGTATCGACCGGTCGGCCTGCCACTCGCCTATTAGAGGGAGACCTTCGTGAAACGAAAACCCGTCATCTGGAGTGTCGTGCTGGTAGCCGCATTGATCGTGGGCGGGCATTGGCTGTGGCGCACGCTCCAGATCGATTCCTGCCTGGACAACGGTGGGCGCTGGAACTATCAGCAATTGGCCTGCGAGTCCGCCTGAGCGATCGCAATCCAAGTCGCTCGTTCAGCGCTCCACCACCGCCCCATTCACGAACACCTTCAACTCCCCCGGCGCAAACGCCCGCCACGCCTCGTCAGCGGTCAACGGCTCGGTCACCACCACCGCGACGCGGTCAGCCTGCGTCGTCAGCTCGGCGAAGTCGACGCTGATGTCTTCGTCCTGCAGCCGCGCCTTGCGGAACGGATGCTCGCGCACCAGCCAGCTCAGCTTCGTCGAGCAATGCGCCCACAGCGCCTGGCCGTTGCTCAGCATGAAGTTGAAGCTGCCGTGCGCCGCGATGCGCGGCACCAGCTCGGCCAACGTCGCCGTCAGCTCGCCGACCGGCGGCAGGTCGGCATGCGCCTTCGCCAGCTCCTGCATCAGCCAGCAGAACGCGCGCTCGCTGTCGGTGCTGCCCACGGGGCGGAACGCCGCATGCAGCCGCGGCTGGTAGTCCTTCAGGTCGCCGTTGTGCGCGAACACCCAGTAGCGGCCCCACAGCTCGCGCACGAACGGGTGGGTGTTCTCCAGCGCCACCACCCCCTGCGTCGCCTTGCGGATGTGCGCGATGACGTTGTGGCTGCGAATCGGGTAGTGGCGGACCATCTCGGCCACCGGCGACAAGCGCGCGCTCTGCGCGTCGACGAACAGCCGCGTGCCGGCGCCTTCGAAGAACGCGATGCCGAAGCCGTCCTTGTGCTCCTCGGCACGGGTCGAGAAGCCGGTGAAGCTGAACATCAGGTCGGTCGGCGTGTTGGCATTCATGCCCAGCAGCTGGCACATCGCTCCACCCTCTCAGGTCGTCATTCCAGGAACAGGCGCTTGATGCCCTTCAGGCTCAGCAGCGTACCCGGATTGCTGGTCTCGTTCAGCACGCCGCTCATGCGCCCGCGCAGCCGCGCGCTGCGCTGCGCACGCCAGATCACCAGGTCGGCCAGCCACGGGTGGGCGTTGATGCCGTTCGCCCGCTCGTACAGCGCGAAGCGCGGCTGCAGCGCGCGCAACGCCGTCTCGTAGCGATTGCGCACGGCATCGTCGTCGGCGCGCCGGCCGGCCAGCACCGATTCGGCCGCCAGCAGGCCGGTCTCCATCGCCTTGCCGATGCCTTCGCCGGTGAACGAATAGGTGCTGCCGGCCGCCTCGCCGGTCACCAGCAGGCCGGGGCGCGAGAACGCCGCCCCCTTCAGCGTGCAGCGCAGCGGCGCGCCCTTCAGCGGGCCCTGCAGCTCGCCGCCGGCCAGCAGCGCGCGGGCCGGTTCGTAGAACTCGCAGAAGCTCGCGAACATCTGCCGCAGGTTCACGTCGAGCTTGTGGTGGCGGCCGTCGGCCCCGCTGCGGTGGCTGTTCGCGACGCCGACACCGACGTTGAACACGCCGTCGCGGCACGGAAAGATCCAGCCGTAGCCGGGGCGCAGCCGGCGGTCCCACACCACGTCGAGCGCGCGCAGCCGGTCGGCCATCGCCGGGTTGCGGATGTAGGTGCGCATCGCAATGCCGCTCGGCGTCTGGCGCTCGCAGACGCCGGCGGCGATCAGCGCCTGCGGCACCGCGCCGGTGGCCAGCAGCACCCAGCGGGCGCGGATCTCGCGCCGGTCGGTGCCGTGACTCAGCGTGGCGCCGCTCACGCGGCCCTGCGCATCGTTCAGCGTCGCCTCGAAGTGGGCCGGGGCGAACATCTTCGCGCCGGCCCGCAGCGCGGCCCGGCACAGGATCTGGTCGAGCTCGCGGCGCGGCAGCACCGCCAGCGTGCCCGGCACGTCGACGCGCCCGCCGCGCGGCCCGATGCAGCCGACATGCTGCGCCGGCCGGGCCTGGGCCATCACCTCGTCGAGCACGCCGAGCCGCGCGAGCGCCGCGCGCGCATCGGGGATCAGCCCGTCGCCGCAGACCTTGTCGCGCGGGAAGCGGTGCTGGTCGACCAGCACCACATCGACACCGGCCCGCGCCAGCCACTGCGCCGCCGCGCTGCCGGCCGGGCCGGCCCCGACGACGAGCACCTCGCAGCGTTCAGGCAGGTCGGTCAGCGCTTGGTTCTGGATCGGTGGCATCGGTCGGCGGGCGGGCTCGGGAAAGCCCGCCAGCATACCCGTGGGCCGCCGGCCTGCGCCGCGTCATGCGCTCTGGATGTTCTCCGGCGTGAACGGCATCTTGCGCAGCCGCTTGCCGGTGGCCGCGAACAGCGCATTGCCGACCGCCGGCCCGATCAGCGCGGTCGCCGGCTCGCCGATGCCGCCCGGCTTCTCGGTGCTGGGCACCAGCGTGATGTCGATCGCCGGCGACTCGTTCAGTCGCAACAGCCGGTACTGGTGGAAGTTGGTCTGCTGCACCCGGCCCTTCTCGAGCGTGATCTCGCCGAACAGCGCGGCCGTCAGCCCGAACACGATGCTCGACTGGATCTGTGCCTCCACCGTGTCGGGGTTGACCATGCGCCCGAGGTCCGCCGCCACCGTCACCTTGTGCACCTGCACCTCGCCGTTGGCGACCGAGATCTCGGCCACCTGGGCCATGTAGGTGTCGTAGCCCTCCATCAGCGCGATGCCGCGGAAGCGCCCGGCCGGCGCCGCGCTGCCCCAGCCGGCCCTGTCGGTCGCGATCTTCAGCACGTTGGCGAAGCGCGGCTGGCCGGCCAGCAGCGACATCCGGTAGGCGAGCGGATCCTGCCCCGCCGCGACCGCCAGCTCGTCGATGAAGGTCTCGTTGGCGAACGCGTTCAGCGCATGGCTGACCGAGCGCCAGTAGCCGACGCGCAAGCCCGCATCGTGCTTGACGATGTCGTGCCGCGAGGCCGGCACCGCGTAGCCGGCCACCGCCGCCTCGGTCATCAGCGGATCCTGCACGTCGGCCGGCAGCCCGAACACCCGGCCGGTGACCGACTGCGAGCTCATCCGGAAGGTCATCGCGGTCGGCTTGCCGTCCGGGCCGATCGCCGCGGCCAGCTGGTGCACCGACTGCGGCCGATAGAAGTCGTGCGTCATGTCGTCTTCGCGCGTCCACAGCAGCTTCACCGGCTTGTTGACGGCCTTCGAGATCTGCGCGGCCTGGATGATGAAGTCGATGTCGATGCGCCGGCCGAAACCGCCGCCGAGGAAGGTGGTGCGCAGGCTGACGTTCTCCGGCGGCACGCCGACCACCTTGGCGACCGTCGCGGCCGCGGCGTCCTGCCACTGCGTCGGGCCGATCAGCTCGACCCGGTTGTCGTGCACATGCGCCGTGAAGTTCATCGGCTCCAGCGGCGAATGCGACAGCAGCGGCATCGTGTACTCGGCGCGGATCACCTTGCCGGACGCCTTTTCGGCCTTCGCGATCTCGGCATCGGCATCGCCCACCGCCTTCAGCGGCAGCACCTTGCCGGTCTTCAGCGCGGCGCGCGTGCCCTCGGTCATCGCGGTGTGCGTCAGCGCCGCGCCGGGGCCTTCGTCCCAGACGACGGTGAGGCCCTCGCGCGCTTTACGGGCATGCCACCAGGTGTCGGCGACGATCGCGACGCCGTCGGGGATCTGCACCACGTCGATCACGCCGGGCATGGCCTTCGCCTTGCCGGCGTCGAAACTCTTCACCGTGCCGCCGATCACAGGGCACTGCTCGAGCGACGCGTACACCATGCCAGGCAGCTTCACGTCGATGCCGAACTCGGCCGTGCCGTTCACCTTGGCCGGCGTGTCGAGCCGGCGCGTCGGCTTGCCGACGATCTTGAAATCCTTCGGGTCCTTCAGCACCACCTTGTCGGGCACCGGCAGCTTCGAGGCCGCCGCCGCCAGCTGGCCGTAGGTCGCCTTGCGGCCCTTCGGGCCGACGATGCGGCCCTTCTCGGCGCGCAGCTGCGACTCGGGGATGTTCCATTTTTGAGCAGCCGCGCTGATCAGCATCATGCGCACCTGGGCGCCGGCGATGCGCAGCTTCTCCCAGCCGTCGCGCACCGAGCTCGACCCGCCGGTGAGTTGCGGGCCGCCGAGCAGCGCGTTGCCGTAGAGCTTCTGGTTGGGCGGCGCGATCGAGACCTTGATCGCGCGGATGTCGACGTCCAGTTCCTCGGCGATCAGCATCGGCATCGAGGTGTAGACGCCCTGGCCCATCTCGGAGCGGGCCGACAGCAGCGTGATGGTGTTGTCGTCGGCGATGTGCACCCAGGCATTCGGCGTGTACAGCATGCCGGCGGCGTTGGCGTCGGAGACTGCGCCGGGCAGCGCGATGCCGAGCATCAGGCCGCCGCCGGTCAGCGCCGAGCTCTGCAGGAAGCCACGCCGGGTGAGGTCGGTGGGTTGGGTCATCGCGGTCTCCTCAGGCCTTGTGGTGCTGCATGTCGGCCGCCGCGCTCTTGATCGCGGCGCGGATGCGCGGGTAGGTGCCGCAGCGGCAGATGTTGCCGCTCATCGCGGCGTCGATCTCGGCATCGCTCGGGTTCTTGTTCTCCTTCAGCAGCGCGGCCGCGCTCATCAGCTGGCCGGACTGGCAGTAGCCGCACTGCGGCACGTCGTGCTTGATCCACGCGACTTGCAGCGGATGGGTGTTGTTGCGCGACAGGCTCTCGACCGTCGCGACCGACTTGCCGCTCACCGCCGACACCGGCGTCTGGCACGAGCGCACCGGCTGGCCGTCCAGGTGCACGGTGCAGGCGCCGCACAGCGCCATGCCGCAGCCGTACTTGGTGCCGGTCAGGCCGATCTCGTCGCGGATCACCCACAGCAGCGGGGTGTCGGGTTCGGCCTTCACGTCGACCGCCTTGCCGTTGATCTTGAAACGTGTGCTCACGGGGCGTCTCCTGGGTGCTGGGTCAAGAACCCCCAGGATCCCGCGGTGCCACCGCCACGTCTGCCCGCGGGAAACCCGTAGCCCGGATGCCAATCCGGGAGCCGCGGGCCGCTGTCAACCCGGATCGGCACCCGGCCCGCGGGGCGCCATCCGCCACGCGGCGACCACCGCCAGCGCGCTGATCGCCCCGAGCAACCCGAAGGTCTCGTGGAACGCCCGCAGCGGCGCATCCGCATGCACCCCCAGCCGCCACTGCAGCACGATGCCGACGATGCTGATGCCGACCGCGCCGCCGAGCTGGCGCAGGAAGTTGATCGTGCTCGACCCGTGCGAGATCAGCTCGGTCGGAAGCCCTCGCATTGCGCCGAGGTTCAGCGACGGCAGCACCAGCCCGAGCCCGATGCGCCCGACCACCGCCCACAGCGTGATCACCCACAGCGCGGTCGCGAAGCCGACCGTCAGCATCAGCCAGAACGACGCCGCCAGCAGCAGCACGCCGGCCGCGACGACGCGGCTGACCGGCAGCCTGTCGGCCAGCCGCCCGGCCAGCGGGATCGTGATCGCGAGCACGATGCCGGCCGGCAGCAGCACCGCGCCGGCCTGCGACGGCGGCAGCTTCAGCGCGAGCTGCATGAACACCGGCACCAGGTAGGTCGAGCCGAACAGCGCCATGCCGTAGATGAACGCGACCCAGCCGCCCATCGAGAACGAGCGGAAGTCGAACAACGCGAGCCGCATGATCGGGTGGGCGCTGCGGCGCTGGCGCACGACGAACACGAGGCCGGTGCCGATCGCCAGCGCCAGCAGCACCACCGCCGCCAGGTGCGCCGCGTCGTGCAGGTGCACGAGGCCGTTCAGCAGCGCGAGCACCGCGATCGTCAGCAGCGCCAGCCCGCCGATGTCGAGCCGGCGGCCGTGCTGGTTCACCTGCGTGCCGCCCGGCGAGCTGTGCGGCAGGTAGCGCCCCGCCATCGCGAGCGCCGCCAGGCAGAACGGCACGACGACGAAAAAGATCGAACGCCAGCCGAAGGCCTCGACCAGCACGCCGCCGATGCTCGGCCCGATGGCCGGCGCGAGCACCACGCCGAAGCCGAAGATGCCCATCGCCTTGCCCTGCTCGTGGCGCTGGAACGCATGCAGCACGATGATCGCCGGGATCGGCTGCAGCACGCCGGCCGACAGGCCTTCGAGCACCCGCATCGCGAGCACCCAGTCGAAGCTGGTGCCGAGCCCGCCGCCGATGCCGCCCAGCATCAGCAGCAGCACCGCGCCGATGTAGCTGCTGCGGTAGCCGAAGCGGTCGAGCACCCACGGGGTGACCAGCATCGAGACCGTCATCGCGGCCATGAAGCCGGCCGACAGCCACTGCGCGCGCTCCTGGCCGAGCCCGAAGCGCTGGCTGATGTCGGGCACCGCGACGTTGATGATCGTCGACGCCATGATCGACGCCATCGTGCCGATCATCACCGTCAGCAGCACCCGCCATCGGTAGCGCTCGCCGAAACGCTCCCTCAGCTGGACCAGGGACGCCGGTGTCTCGGGAGGGCTGCTCATGCGCCCCAGTGTCTCACCGGCGGAATCACCAGATCGAGACGCGCTTTTCCGGCGGCAGGTACATCTTGTCGCCGGCCTTCACGCCGAAGGTCGAGTAGTAGCCCGGGTGGTTGCGCACCGTGCCGTTGGCGCGGATCTCTTCCGGCGAATGCGGGTCGGACTTCAGCTGCTGGATCATCGCCTGCTCGCGCGCCTTGCCGCGCCACACCTGCGCGAAGCCGAGGAAGAAGCGCTCGTCGCCGCTCAGCCCGTCGATCGCGAGCGGCGGCTGGCCGTTCAGCGACAGGTGGTAGGCCTTGTACGCGATCTCCAGGCCCGAGTTGTCGGCGATGTTCTCGCCCAGCGTCAGCTCGCCGTTGACCTTGTAGCCGGCCACCGGCTCGAACGCGCCGTACTGCTCGACCAGCACCCGCGTCTTCGCCTCGAAGCGCTCGCGGTCTTCCTTGGTCCACCATTCGCGCAGGTTGCCCAGCCCGTCGAAGCGGCTGCCTTCGTCGTCGAAGCCGTGGCTGATCTCGTGGCCGATCACCGCGCCGATGCCGCCGTAGTTGGCCGCGTCGTCGGCGGTCGCGTCGAAGAACGGCGGCTGCAGGATCGACGCCGGGAACACGATCTCGTTCATCGCCGGGTTGTAGTAGGCGTTGACGGTCTGCGGCGTCATGAACCATTCGTCGCGGTCGACCGGCTTGCCGAGCTTGGCCACCTCGCGTGCGTCGGCCAGCAGGCGCGCGCGCATCACGTTGCCGACCAGGTCGTCGCGGCGGATCTGCAGCCGGCTGTAGTCCTTCCACTTCTTCGGGTAGCCGATCTTCGGCGCGAAGGTCGCGAGCTTGGCCTGCGCCTGCTTCTTGGTGTCGGGGCCCATCCAGTCGAGCGTGTCGATGCTCTGCTTGTAGGCGGCCAGCAGGTTGCCGACCAGCTTCTCCATCTTGTCCTTCGACTCCGGCGGGAAGTACTTCGCGACGTAGACCTTGCCCAGGCTCTCGCCGATCGAGCGCTCGACGATCGCGACGCCGCGCTTCCAGCGCGGGCGGTTCTCGGTGGTGCCCATCAGCACCGTGCCGTTGAACGCGAACTGGGCGTCGACGAAGTCCTTGCTCAGGTACGGCGCGAACGAGATCAGCAGCCGCGTCTTCGCATAGGCCTTCCAGGTCGACAGCGGCTGCGACTGCAGCAGCGCGCTCATGCCCTTGAAGTAGCTCGGCTGGCGCACGATCACGTCGGCGGTCTTGCCGGCGATGCCGGCATCGGCGAGCCAGGCCTTCCAGTCGACGGCCGGCGCGAGCTTCGGCAGGTCTTTCTGCAGCACCGGGTTGTAGCTCTTGACCGCATCGCGGTTCTCGACGCGCGTCCATTGCACGCGGGCCATCTCGGTCTCGAGCGCGAGCACCGCGCGGGCGCTGGCCTCGGTGTGCGATTCGCCGGCCAGGCCGAGCAGCTTCGCGACCAGTTCGACGTACTTCGCGCGCGCTTCCTTGAAGCGTGCATCGTCCTCCTTCAGGTAGTAGTCGCGGTCGGGCAGGCCGAGGCCGCCCTGGCTCAGGTAGGTGACGTAGCGGGTCGAGTCCTTCGCATCCTGGTCGATCTCGCCGTTCACCGCCGACGGGATGCCGAGCCGGCCATGGCGCGCCATCAGCACGCTGAACTGCTTGCGGGTGCGCACCGCGTCGATCGCGGCCAGCTCGCCGGCCAGCGGCTTCGCACCGAGCTTCTCGAGCGCGGCTTCGTCCATGAAGCTGGCGTACAGGTCACCGATCTTTTTCGCATCGGCGTCGCCGCCGTTCTTCGCGGCGTCTTCGATCAGGCCGCGCAGCTTCGCGAGCGTGCCTTCCTGGATCTGTTCGAAGGCCCCGATGTAGGCCTTGTCGGCCGGCATCGGCGTGTCGCGCAGCCAGGTGCCGTTCATGTGGCGGAACAGGTCGTCCTGCGGGCGCACGGCGTTGTCCATGCCGCTGCGGTCGATGCCCGAACGGGGAGCCGCGGTCTGGGCGTGGACGGCGCCGGCCAGCAGCGCGGTGGCGAGGGCAGCACACAAGGCAGCCCGTCGGGGACGGTGAGGCAGAAGATGCAAGTGAAGCTCCTGGCGGCCGGATGGACCGCGGTGGTCGAGGGGGCGCCTGATCGGCGCTGCCGTACTCTACAGGCGCTCCACCTTTCGCGGGCTCACGGTGCGACGGACAGCAGGATGGCGTGGGCGCGTTGCAGTTCCGGACCGCTGAAACGCCGGGCCAGCTCGTCGAGCCGCGCCTGATCGCGCTGCGGCGCCGACAGCTCCGGGCGCTGCGCGATCGCCTGCAGCGCGGCACGGGCGTCGGCCACCTGCTGCTCCCAACGAGCCCACGCGACATCTTCGGCACGCAGCCGCTCGGCGGCCTCCGCGCCGAACTGCGCGGCGCGGGCGGCCTGCAACTCGGGCGTCTGGCGGGCCGCGTCCGGCGTCAGCAGCGACGCAGGCGGCTGCCCCACGTCAACGGGCGGCGCGTTGCGCCGGGCGGCCAGCGCCGCGAAGTCGCGCTCCTCGTCGGCATAGAAGGCCTGCGCCCACGGCGCGCCCAGCACGTCGCGGCGCACCTTCGAGCGCTCGGCCATCACGCCGGCCCAGCTGGCCGGGTCTTCGGGTTTCCACGCAGTCTCGAAGCGGCGTTGCTGCAGCGACAGGTAGCGGTCCCAGACGTCGAGCACCTGCCGCGCGGCGTCGATGCCGCGTTCGAGCGTCAGCTGCTGTTCGATCCAGTGGCGCAGCTCGGCCGGCTCGACCTCGCCGGTGCCGGTCAGCAGGTAGTCGAAGCGGCGGCGCAGCAGCAGGCCGGGCTGCAGCCGGTCGCCGACCCAGGTGCCCCAGTCGCCGTCGAGGTCGGTGCCGCGCAGCGAGCCGTCGACCCACAGCCGGGCGACGTGCGCGGCCGCGGCCTCCGCCTCGCGGCTCGCAGCCTCGTTGTAGGCGGCGGCGTCGCTGGGCACGCCGGCGGCGAACGGGTTGTCGCGCCATTCGGTGAAGCGCGGCTCGGCCGGCCGTGCGGCATGCGCAGCCGACGGCGCGAGCCGCCAGGCGATCACGCCGATCGCCAGGCAGACCGCCGCGACCGAGATCGCGAACAGCGAGGCCGGCCGGTCGCTCACAACCCCGCTGCCTTCAGCCGGTTCGCCTGGCTGCGGTAGAACGCGACCGGGTCCTGCGCGAACAGGCCGCGGATGCCGAAGGCCTGGTTCACCTCGTCGAGGTGGTTCCAGGCGTAGTTGTCCTTCAGCACGACGCCCCAGTGGCTCGAACACTGGCTGACGAGGCCGTCGTTCTGCTCGAAGCCGAAGAACACGCTGGTGGCGGCCAGCAGCCCGTCGCTGACGTCGAACACGTTGGTCAGCACGCTGGTGCCGCCGACCGACCAGTAGCGCACGCCGTTGACGACCGCCGCGCCCTGGCCGCACGGCGTGGTCGGCGCGGCCTGCGGGAAGCGGCGGTTGAAGTCGGCGGCGCCGGCGCTGTTCAGCGACTGCAGCGCACCGAGCGAATCCTGCGGCAGGCTCGGCGAGCCGGACAGGAACGAGATCGTCGCCGCCAGCGCATTCGCGATTGCCGCGACGGCGCCGGTGGTGCCGGTCCACGAGGTCACGCCCTGGATCGCATCGGCCGTCTTGCTGCCGGTGTGCGGTGCGCCGACCGTCGTGACCGACGCGATCAGCTCGGGCGCGACGGCAGCCACGTAGCGGATGGTCGGGCCGCCGTGGCTGTGGCCGATCAGGTTGAACTTCGCATAGCCGTGTGCGGCCTTCAATGCGCGCAGTTCGCGCAGCAGCTGTTCTCCGCGCGCTTCGCTGGAATTGGCGGCCGACACGCTGGGCGTGAACACCGTCGCGCCGCCGGCGCGCAGTGCCGACGGGATGCCGTAGAAGTAGTCGACCGGGCCAATCGCGTCGAAGCCGAGCAGGCCGTGCACCATCACGATCGGGTACTGCGTCTTCGTGTAGGTGTCGGCGGCCCGCGCCTCGGGTGCGGCACCGAGCGCGAGGCCCGCGGCCAGCGCGATGGCGCCCAACGCATGTTGCACCGGGAAAGGCCATGGGAAGGTCAGCCGCAGCATGCGGCGGGTCGGCACGTTCATCGAGATGTCTCCTGAAGGTTCTTGGTATGTCGTGCGCCCGCTGGCATGGAAGCCAGTCGTATGCGCACGCGGGACCGAACATCCTGCGAACTGCCTGCAAAACATGCGGCCGACGTGGAGTCTCGAACGAACGTTCGTGTTTTAGAAGAGGGTTGGCACGGAGAGGGGGGAGGGATTTTCCCGGAGGCGTTGCGTCAGCGGCCCTCGGCGATGCGCTGGGCGCGTGCCATCAAGATCGCAAGTCGCGGAGCGAACTCTTCGACCGTCCATGTTCGCCCGGCCTCGATGTCCTGTGCGGATTCGAACAGCGCCTTGAGCATGGACTCGTGCGCGGTCATCGGGGTGCAGTCGTCTGCTGCCGAACTCGCCGGAAACGGTTCAGACATGGATGGCATCCCGTTCGACCGAAGGTCGCAGTTCCGGAAGGCGCGATGATGCCGCAATCGCCACGGCAATCAAATCGCCATCGTGCAGCCGCTGCCGATCAGATTTCCTCGTAGAGCGGCAGCGTCAGGAACTCCGCGAACTCCTCCTGCGTGCTCATCTGCGTGAAGATCTCCGCCGCCCGGTCGAACCTGCCTTCGAAGCCGCCGGCCTTGATCTTCGCGAGTTCTTCCGGCACCAGCGCGCGCACCAGCTCGGCGGTGACCTTGCGGCCGTCGTCGAGCACGCCCTTCGGCGAGCGGATCCACTGCCACACCTGCGAGCGGCTGATCTCGGCGGTGGCCGCATCCTCCATCAGGTTGTGGATCGGCACGCAGCCGTTGCCGGCCAGCCAGGCGCCCAGGTAATGGATGCCGACGTTGATGTTCATCCGCAGCCCGTGCTCGGTGATCGGCGCCTCGGGCTGGAAGTCGAGCAGGTCGGAGGCAGCGACCTTCACGTCCGGCCGCTGCTTGCCGAACTGGTTCGGCCGGTCGCCCAGCACCGCCATGAACTCCTTCATCGCCGGCTCGACCAGGCCCGGGTGCGCGACCCAGCCGCCGTCGTAGCCGTCGACCGCATCGCGCTTCTTGTCGGCGATGATCCCGGCCATCGCGACCGCGTTCTTCTCCGGATCGTTCTTGATCGGGATCAGCGCGCTCATGCCGCCCATCGCCGGCGCACCGCGTTTGTGGCAGGTCTGCAGCAGCAGCAGCGCATAGGCGCGCATGAACGGCGCCGTCATCGTGACCTTCGCGCGGTCGGCCAGGCAGAAGCTGCGGTCGACCTTGAACTTCTTGATGCAGCTGAAGATGTAGTCCCAGCGGCCGGCGTTCAGCCCGGCGCTGTGCTCGCGCAGCTCGTACAGGATCTCGTCCATCTCGAAAGCCGCGAGGATGGTCTCGATCAGCACCGTCGCCTTGATCGTGCCCTGCGGCAGGCCGAGCTCGGCCTGCGTCATCACGAACACGTCGTTCCACAGCCGCGCCTCGAGGTGACTCTCCATCTTCGGCAGGTAGAAGTACGGGCCGGCGCCGCGCGCCAGTTGCTCTTTCGCGTTGTGGAACATGAACAGCGCGAAGTCGAAGATGCCGCCATGCACCCGCTGGCCGTCGACCGTCACGTGCTTCTCGTCGAGGTGCCAGCCGCGCGGGCGCACCTGCAGCGTCGCGATCTGGTCGTTCAGCTTGTAGGTCTTGCCCTTGGATTCGAGCGTCAGCGTGCGGCGGATCGCCTGCGACAGGTTGATCTGCCCCTGGATCTGGTTGGCCCACGACGGCGAGTTGCTGTCCTCGAAGTCGGTCATGTAGCTGTCGGCACCGGAGTTGAACGCGTTGATCACCATCTTCGCGTCGACCGGGCCGGTGATCTCGACGCGCCGGCAGTGCAGCGCCTTCGGGATCGGCGCGACCTGCCAGTCGCCGGCACGGATGTGCGCCGTCTCGGGCAGGAAGTCCGGACGCTCGCCGGCATCCAGCCGCTGCGTGCGCTCGACACGCGCGGCCAGCAGCTGCTGCCGGCGCGGCTCGAAGGCGCGGTGCAGCTTGGCGACCAGCTCCAGCGCCGGCAGCGTCAGCACCGTCTCGAAGCCCGGCAGGACGGGCGCGTGGATCTGCATGCCGTGCGGCAGGGGAAGGCTGCTCATGGGGATCTCCTCGACAAAACGAATCCCTGCACTCTATTGGAGACTTGCGTGAAGATTAAGAGCCTGCGAATCCGTTGATTCGTGACTCTTGCGCACTTAATCAGGCCGGAAATCGCCCGCCGAGCTGCGTCGTCAACGCGACGGCGGCAGCGCGGACCGGCGCGACATGGGCCTCGGTGTAGCGCTGGGTCGGCATCGTGAGCGTCAGCGCGCCGGCCAGCTCACCCGCGGCATCGAACACCGGCGACGAGATGCCGGCCACGCCTTCGCTGCGGTCGTCGGCCAGGCCGATCACGCCGTCGCGGCGGACGCGCCTGCTGATCCCGTCGTTCGGCAGCGCGCCGGACGCCAGCCGCCCGTAAGCGCTGAGGACGCGCCCACCCGCTCCCCGCTTCAGCGGCAACACGTCGCCAGCCCGGATGTGGTCGCGGATCGGCTGCGGCGAATCGACGCGGTACAGGCACAACCGCGCATCGTTCTGCCGCACATGGAAGGCTGCGCTCTCGCGGGTGTGCGCGGCGAGCTGCCGCAGCACCGGCAGCACGACGGCTTCGAGCGAGAACGCCGCCGCATGCGCCGCGTGCAGCCGGATCGCCGCGGCGCCGGCCGCATAGCGCCCGTCGGCCAGCCGCTGCACCAGGCCGGCGTGCTCCAGCGAGGCCAGCAGCCGCAGCGCGGTGCTCTTGTGCAGGCGCGTGCGCGCCGCGAGCTCGGCCAGTGACAGCATCGGCTGTGCGCTGTCGAACGCCATCAGCAGGCTGAGCGCGCGGTCGACCGCGGCCGCGCCGCCGGGGGCGGCATGTTCGTCGGCGACCGAGGCGTGGGCGGCTTTGCGCGGCATGGGTGGGTTCGGCGCCGCCATTGACTTGCGTCCGGGCGACGTTGATACTCGAATCCATTAGAAAGAATATTGTTCTATCTTATGAAATCAACGCGATGAGCGCAAGTCCCTTGTCTCCACCCGATGTGCTGATCAGCGAGGTCGGTCCCCGCGACGGCCTGCAGAGCATCGCGCGCGTGATGCCGACGGCCGACAAGCTGCGCTGGATCGACGCGCTGCATGCCGCCGGCCTGCGCGAGATCGAGGTCGGCTCGTTCGTGCCGGCCCGGCTGCTGCCGCAGATGGCCGACGTGGCCGAGGTCGTCGCGCATGCGCTGACGCTGCCCGGGCTCACCGTGATGGCGCTGGTGCCGAACCTGCGCGGCGCCGAAGCCGCGCTCGCCGCCGGCGTGCACAAGCTGACGCTGCCGGTGTCGGCCAGCAGCGCGCATTCGCTGGCCAACGTGCGCAAGACGCCGTTGGAGATGATCGACGTGGTGCGCGAGATCGCGAAGCGGCGTGACGAGATCGCGCCCGGCGTGCGCATCGAGGCCGGCATCTCGACGGCGTTCGGCTGCACACTCGAAGGCCCGGTGCCGGAAGACGCGGTGATCCGCCTGGCCGCGCTGGCGATCGAGGCCGGCGCCGACGAATCGGGCCTGTCGGACACCACCGGCATGGGCAACCCGGCCCAGGTGCGGCGGCTGTTCACGCGGCTGCGGGCCGAGATCGGCCGGCATGCCGGCGCCGCCCACCTGCACAACACGCGCGGGCTCGGGCTCGCGAACTGCCTGGCCGCGTACGACGCCGGCGTGCGCAGCTTCGACAGTTCGCTGGCTGGCCTGGGCGGCTGCCCGTACGCGCCGGGCGCGTCGGGCAACGTCGTCACCGAAGACCTGGTGTTCATGTTCGAGGCGATGGGCGTGCGCACCGGAGTCGACCTGCCGGCACTGTTCGCCGCACGCCAGGTGCTGCAGCAGTCGCTCGCCGGCGAGGCGCTGTACGGCCACACGCCGGCCGCCGGGCTTCCGCTGGGGTTCGTCGCGGCATGAGCACACCGACGGAAAGCAACGCGCTGCCGCTGGCCGGCATCCGCGTCATCGAGTTCACCCACATGGTGATGGGACCGAGCTGCGGCATGGTGCTGGCCGACCTCGGCGCCGAGGTCATCAAGGTCGAGCCGCTGGCCGGCGACGCCACGCGGCGGCTGCAGGGCTCGGGCGCCGGCTTCTTCCCGATGTTCAACCGCAACAAGAAGAGCCTCGCGATCGACGTGCGGCAGCCGCGCGGGCTCGAGCTGGTGCTGAAGCTGGTCGTGACGGCCGACGTGTTCTGCGAGAACTTCAAGCCCGGCGGCCTCGCCGCGCTCGGCCTCGGCTACGACCGCCTGGCGGCGCTGAACCCGCGCCTGGTCTACGTGTCGCACAAGGGCTTCCTGCCGGGCCCGTATGAGCACCGCACCGCGCTCGACGAGGTGGTGCAGATGATGGGCGGCCTCGCCTACATGACCGGGCCGGTCGGGCAGCCGCTGCGCGTCGGCAGCAGCGTCAACGACATCATGGGCGGCATGTTCGGCGCGATCGGTGCGCTGGCGGCGCTCGCGCAGCGCGCGACCACCGGCCGAGGCCAGGAGGTGCGCAGCGCGCTGTTCGAGAACAACGTGTTCCTGGTCGCGCAGCACATGATGCAGTTCGCGGTGACCGGCCGGCCGGCCGCACCGATGCCCAGCCGCATCCCGGCCTGGGGCGTTTACGACATCTTCGAGGTAGCCGGCGGCGAGCAGATCTTTCTGGCCGTGGTGTCCGACGGCCAATGGGCCAGCCTGTGCCATGCATTCGGCTTCGCCGACCTGAAGGACGACGCGCGGCTCGCAAACAACAACCTGCGCGTCGCCGCCCGCGACTGGATGATGCCGCTGCTGCGCGAGCGCATGGCGGCGCACCGCGCGGCCGAGATCGGTGCGCGCTTCGAGGCCCATGGCCTGCCGTGGGCGCCGATCACGCGGCCCCACGACCTGTTCGACGACCCGCACCTGCAGGCCACCGGTGGCCTCGCGCCAGTCACGTTGCCCGACGGCCGCGCCACCCGCACGCCGCTGCTGCCGATCACGCTCGACGGGCGACGGCCGCCGCTGCGCAGCGACCCGCCGGCGATCGGCGAGCACACCGAAGCGCTGCTGCAGTCGCTCGGGCTCGACGCCGCGCAGATCCTCGCGCTGCGTGCCGACGGCGTGATCGCACCCTCCCATCCCGAACAACCCCCCGGAGACACCCGCTGATGAACCCGCTGCGCCGCACCCTCCTCGCCGGTCTGCCGGCCGTGGCCGCCTGGCCCGCGCTGGCCGAGCCCGCCTTCCCCACCCAGCCGATCCGGCTCGTCGTGCCGTTCCCGCCGGCGGGTGCGACCGACGTGGTCTCGCGGCTGATCGCCGGCAAGGTCGGCGCCGACACCGGCTGGAACTTCGTCGTCGACAACCGCGCCGGGGCCGGCGGCAACATCGGGCTCGATGCGGTCGCCAAGGCGGCCGCCGACGGCTACACGCTCGGCATGGGCCAGACCGCCAACCTCGCGGTGAACCCGGCGCTGCTGGCGAAGATGCCCTTCGATCCGCTGAAGGATTTCACGCCGGTCGCGCTGGTGGCTTCGCTGCCGGTGGTGCTGGTGGTGCGCGCCGAATCGCCGTTCAGGTCGCTGGCGGCGGTCGTCTCGGCCGCCAAGGCGAAGCCGGGCACGCTGCTGCAGGCGCTGGCGTCGAACGGCACCGTCGGCCACCTGGCGGGCGAGATGTTCGGCCGGCTCGCCGGCATCCGCTTCACGAACGTTCCGTACAAGGGCGCCGGCCCGGCGCTGACCGACCTGATCGGCGGCCAGACTGATTTCATGTTCGGCACGCCGCAGGCCGTCACCGCGCTGGTGCGCGGCGGCAAGCTGCGCGCGCTGGCCGTCACGTCGGCGCGCCGGCTGCCGGTGATGCCCGAGGTGCCGACCATCGCCGAATCGGGCTACGGCGGCTTCGAGGCGACCGACTGGAAAGGCCTGGTCGCGCCGGCCACGACGCCGCGCGACGTGGTGCGCAAGCTCAATGCCGCGGTCAACCGCGCGCTCGGCCGGGCCGACACGCTGGCCGCGCTGCTCGCC
>Ga0209050_1000200_pt1 | contig 134115 bp, 141 predicted proteins | sample Araplavi_mTSA_r2_FD_184276 | JGI IMG/M metagenome (GOLD analysis project Ga0209050, IMG submission 184276) | Arabidopsis root microbial communities from North Carolina, USA - plate scrape MF_Cvi_mTSA_r2 (SPAdes) (version 2) | ecosystem: Host-associated > Plants > Roots > Endosphere | place... | reverse complement strand
GCGGCACCGAGCGCCTGCGCTTCACGCCCTCGCCGGCCCACGACGACCGCATGATGGACGAACTGGTCGAGACCCTCGAAAAGCTCTGGGTCCACTGCAACGTCAAGCGCATCGGCGGGTACGCGGCGTAGGCTCCAGGCCGGCTCGCAAAGCCCCCTGAATCCGGTCTAGCCTGCTCCCGGGCGAGAGGGCAGGGCGATGACGGCTGAGGTGTTCGAGGGCTGGGAAGGCTTCTTCGTGGCCGAGGCCGGCGCAGCCGCCGCCCTGGCGGGCCTCTTGTTCGTGGCCGTCTCCATCAACCTGGCCCGCATCCTGGAATTCAAGCACCTGCCGCTGCGGGTGGTGGAAGCCCTGCTGGCCTTCGTTCTGGTCCTCGTGGTCGCCACCATCGGCCTGACCCCGCACCAGACGGCCGAGGCCTACGGCGCCGAGATCGCCGCGGCCGGCCTGGCGATCTGGGCCTGCCAGACCACGGTGCTGGTGCGCGGCCGCGCCCTGGGCCACGGCTACGGCCGCTTCGACCTGCGCATCCTCGCCAACCAGCTGCCGCCGTTGATCTTCGTCGTCGCAGGCGTGCTGGTCTTCCTGGGCGTCGCGACCGGTCCGCTGTGGCTCACGCCCGGCGTCGTCGCCGCCTTCGCCACCGGCCTCTTCGGCGCCTGGGTGCTGCTGATCGAGGTCCAGCGCTAGAAGCCCACTTCCGTCGGGTATGCGACAAAGCGCGCTGCGGCAGCTTGGCACAACGCCCGCGTGCGCAAATCGCGATCTACTCGCCTGCGGATCGGTTCTTCCCACCAGCCCGACAACTGGATCCGGTCTGGAGCGCCCCTGTCAAAGCAGGGGCGTTCGTATTTCCGGGACCTACTTCCGCCGCCGCACGCCGCGGCCCAGGCCGATCTTCTTGGCGAAGTCCGAGCGTCGGGCCGCGTAGGCGGGCGCCACCATCGGATAGTCGGGCGCCAGGCCCCAGCGCCGGCGGTACTCGTCCGGGCTCATGTTGTAGCGCGAGCGCAGGTAGCGCTTCAGCATCTTCAGCTTCTTCCCGTCCTCCAGGCAGACGATGTAGTCGTGCTGCACCGAACGGCCCACCGGCACGGCGGGCTTCGGCCGCTCCTCGGGCTGGGCCGGGGCCTGGGCGCCCGTGAGCTGGGTCAGGGCCTGATGCACCGTGCGGATGATGTCCGGCACGGCGTCGGCGGTGACGGCGTTGCGGCTCACGTAGGCGGCGACGATTCCCGCGCCCAGGCGCATCAGTTCTTCGCCCGAGGGTCCCTCGGAATCGGGTCCTACGCTCATGACCACCTCTTCTCGACACGCTGAAAGAGACCGTGGACGCGGCAAAGCACGTTCCGGCCTTTGCCGGTGAACGCCCGGGGAGCGGGAACGGTTCCCAGAATTACTGCAAGAGCGCGCGGTTGGAGGGCCGCCCGTTCAGGAGTAAAGGAGGCGCCTCCGCCGCCAGCAGACTCGCCGCCCCCAACGAAAGGCCATGCCCTTGAACCTGCACGTGCAAGCCCAGCCCTCCACCGAAGACTTCTTCAAGGCCGGCGTCGGCCAGGCCGATCCTGCGATCGCCGCGATCCTGGACGGGGAGCTGAAGCGCCAGCAGGACCAGATCGAGCTGATCGCCTCCGAGAACATCGTCTCGAAGGCCGTGCTGGACGCGCAAGGGTCGGTGCTCACCAACAAGTACGCCGAGGGCTATCCGGGCAAGCGCTACTACGGCGGCTGCGAGGTGGTCGACGAGGCCGAGATCCTGGCCATCGACCGGGCCAAGCAGCTGTTCGGCTGCGAGTACGCCAATGTCCAGCCCCACTCGGGCAGCCAGGCGAACCAGGCGGTGTTCATGGTCACCATGACGCCCGGCGACACCTTCATGGGCATGAACCTGGACCACGGCGGCCACCTGACGCACGGCAAGAGCGTCAACCAGTCGGGCAAGTGGTTCGCGCCGGTGGCCTACGGCGTGCGCGCCCAGGACCACCTGATCGACTACGACGAGGCCTACGAGGTCGCCAAGGCCAACAATCCCAAGGTGATCATCGCCGGCGGCTCGGCCTATTCGCGCCAGATCGACTTCAAGAAGTTCCGTGAGATCGCCGACGAGGTGGGCGCGATCCTGATGTGCGACGTGGCCCACTACGCGGGCCTGATTGTGGCGGGCGAGTATCCCAACCCGTTCCCGCACGCCCACATCGTCACCACCACCACGCACAAGACCCTGCGCGGCCCGCGCGGCGGCCTGATCCTCACCAACGACAAGAAGCTGGCCAGCAAGATCAACAGCGCCGTCTTCCCGGGCCTCCAGGGCGGCCCGCTGATGCATGTGATCGCCGCCAAGGCCGTGGCGTTCGGCGAGGCCCTGCGCCCCGAGTTCAAGACCTATGCGAAACAGGTGATCGAGAACGCCCGCGCGCTGGCCGACAGCCTGCAGGCGGCCGGCTTCAAGATCGTCTCCAACGGCACCGACAGCCACCTGATGCTGGTCGACCTGACGCCCAAGAGCGTCTCGGGCGCCCAGGCCGAGGTCGCGCTGGAACGCGCCGGCATCACCACCAACAAGAATTCGATCCCGGGCGACCCGCTGCCGGCGATGCAGACCTCGGGCCTGCGCGTCGGCACGCCGGCCGGCACAACCCGAGGCTTCGGCCCGGCCGAGTTCCGCCAGGTCGGCAAGTGGATGGGCGAGGTCCTCGACGCGGTTTCGACCGGCGAAGACTCGACCGCGGTGGAACAGAAGGTGCGCGGCGAAGTGCTGGCGCTGACGAGCCGCTTCCCCATATACGCCTAATAGCGTTAAGTGGCCGGGAAGGGGGCTAGATATGCGCTGCCCGTTCTGCGGCCACGACGAAACCCAGGTGAAGGACAGCCGACCGTCTGAAGACGGCGCGGCCATCCGCCGTCGGCGGCTGTGTCCTCAGTGCGAGGGCCGCTTCACAACCTTCGAGCGTGTGCAGCTGCGCGAGCTCACCATCCTGAAGCGGTCGGGGCGCCGCGCGCCGTTCGACCGCGACAAGCTGGCCCGCTCGCTCTCGGTGGCCCTGCGCAAGCGGCCGGTCGAGCCCGAGCGTGTCGAGCGCATGATCTCCACCATCACCCGCCAGCTCGAAAGCATGGGCGAGACCGAGCTGCCGTCGTCCACCATCGGCGAACTGGTGATGAAGCACCTGAAGCAGCTCGATGACGTGGCCTATGTCCGCTACGCCTCGGTCTATCGCGACTTCAAGGAGACCGAGGACTTCGCCCGCTTCCTGGGCGAGGAAGGCCTGGCCGAGGCGGTCGAGGAGCGCTAGCGGCGCTCTACCGCCGGTCGGTTCCCAACGCTATCGCAGTTCCCCACACTCCCTCTCCGAGGGGGCGTCACGCCATGGAGCTTCGGACACTGCGCGCGTTCGTGGAGGTCGTGCGCCAGGGCGGCTTCACGCCGGCGGCGAAGACGGTTTTCGCCACCCAATCCACGGTCAGCAAGGCGGTGAAGCAGCTCGAGGACGAAATCGGCATGCCGCTGCTGGACCGGACCGGCCAGCGGGCGATCCCCACGGCCGCCGGCGAGATCGTCTACCAGCGGGCGCTGCGGATGCTGGCCGAGCGCGACGACCTGATGGGCGAGCTCAACGAGTTGCGCGACCTGAAGCGCGGGACCCTGCGCCTGGGCCTGCCGCCGGTGAGCAGCGGAAAGGTCTTCGCGCCCTATTTCGCCATCTACCGCCGCCGCCATCCCCAGATCGAGATCCGCCTGACCGAACATGGGGCGGGGCGGCTGCAGCAGCTCCTGCTGGCCGGCGAGATCGAGCTGGCGGCCTCGCTGTTGCCCATCGACGACGGGACCTTCGAGCGCCAGGACGTCCGGCGCGACAGCCTGGTCGCCGCCGTCAGCGCCGCCAGCTCGCTCGCCCAGCGCCAGACCGTCGGCCTGTGGGACCTGCGCGATCAGCCCTTCATCCTCTTCAACGAGGGGTTCGCCCTCACCAAGATCGTCCTCGACCACTGCCAGGACCTCGGCTTCACGCCCGAGGTCGTCGCCCGCAGCGGCCAGCTCGACTTCATCGTCCAGCTCGTCGGCGCGGGCCTTGGCGTCGGCTTCCTGCCCAGCATCGTGGTCGAGGAGTGGCCCAACCCGGCGGTGGCCTACATCCCCATCGCCCAGCCGCCGATCGAGTACGACACCACCATGATCTGGCGCTCGGGCGGCTTCCTGTCCCACGCCGCCAAGGCCTGGCTCGAACTGATGCGCGAGATGACAGCGCAGGACATCTGAAGCGGGGCCATTCGCTTCACGACTGACCCCCAGTCGAACAATTCATTTCCGAAACCGCCCGGGGCTCCCTACCTGAGCCCCAAGCAACCACGGGTATCCCAGCCCGGCACACTCTTTCGGAACCAGAATGACCGCACATCGACGCGCCTATCGCGCTCCCGGAGACTGACAGCGCCAGCCAGACGTCTCTGACCTGACCCATGCACAGCCGGCCGGCACGGGCCGGCGCCGCTCCCCATCAACCCCACACGACGCGTCGCCGAACAGGCCGGCGCGCCGCGCAGGATCGCGCGTCCCCCACGCCGGTCCACCCCATGACCCATGTCCCCAACGTCTCCCGTTCCGGAGGCGCGTGAAATCCACGCGCCCCTGCGCATCCTCATCGTCGAAGACCATCCCGTCATCACGCTCGCGCTCAAGGTCGCCCTCGAGGGCATGGGCGAGGAGGTGGTCGGCCAGGCCGTCGACGCCGCCGGCGTGCGCGGCCTCGACCTCCTCGGCGTCGACCTCGCCTTCGTCGACGTGAACCTCGCCGACGGGCCCACCGGCCCGGCCATCGCCGCCCAGCTGGTGGAGCGCGGCGTCTCGGTCGTGTTCCACACCTCCAACCCCGAGGCGATCCCCGCCGACTTCACCCAGGCCGTCGGCGTGCTGGAGAAACCCTCGACACTCACGGGCCTCGCCCAGGCGATCCAGCTCGCGAGGCTCGGCCTGTCGCGTCGCTGACGGCGGCCAGCCTCAATCGCGGCTAGCCAAGTTGTGAAGGCGCGGTGATTGACAGCTTCGACTTCGTCTCGTCTGGTACGGCTTCAGGGAAGGGGTGATGATGTCTCCGCCGGTCCTTGAATCTCCGCCTGTCCGCGAGCCTTGGCTGAGGAGTCATAGCCTCCAAGTGACGGCGATGGTGCTGGGCGCCGCCGTCTCCTTCACCGTGTTGGCCGTGACCCTCATCATCCGCCTCCAGCCGACACCTCCCGCTACGCAGTTCATCACCTTGCCGACGGCGCGCCCGACACCCACTCCAATAGCCATGAGGCCGTCGCAACCCGCCACCGATGGGAAGCTGAGGTTTGGCCGGATTGTAATCGCACCGAACCCGCTGATCCTCGATCCTCAGCGCTTGGTGAACGCGCTGCCCGTCCATCAAGGGACCCCATTTTCGCTTGAGAGACTCGATTCGGCTGCTGACGCCCTGACGTTCGCAGCCGGCGGCGCGGGATATGCCGCCGTGGATGTCACGGCCAAGTATGAAGTCGATGCCTCGTCACACCTGGTGAATGTGACATTCGACATAATGCCGGGGCCCAAGGTCTATGTCAGCCACGTCGACGTTGTCGGCAGCACAAGCCAGCTCCGCTATACGCTGGTTTCCAGGGGTGGCGAGGTCACGGTCGAAAGTGCCCGCACCCCTGAAACCGAGGACGTCCGTTTCTGACGTAGGCGCGTGTTCCACTCGCTTCGTCATGCTGGACGCGCTCGACATCACCGACGCCGAGGCCGCGGGGCTTTCCGAGCTCGCCGCGATCGATCTCGCCACGGCCCGCAAGTTCTCCGAGCGCGCGCAGGCGGCGGAGGATCCCGACGTCGCCAGCCGCTTGGCCCGCACCGCACAGCGGGCCGCGCGCTCGTACCGTGCGATCCTGGCTCTCAAGGTGCGGCTGCGGCGCGAACTGTCGGACCAGGCCCGCGAATATCCCCGCAAGCGCAACGAGGCCGCGGTCGCGCGACGCGTCGCCGAGGTCCGCCGCGCCGTCATGCGCGCCGCCTGGAACGTCAGCGAGGCCTACGAGGGCCCCGAGGACGAGCGCGAGGAGATCTTCGACGACCTGATGACCTGCTTGGGCCGCCAGCTTGTGCGCCGCGCCGCCGACGAGGCGTTCGAGCGCGCGCCGCTGGACGAAGAAGTCGTCGACGTCTGCGCCGAACTGGGCCTGCCGGAAGCCGTCGCCCGCGCCTGGCGCGACCTGCCCGAGCCGCCCATCGACGTGCAGGAGCTCGTGGCCGACGACGAGCGACCGCCGCGGCCCTGGCGCGCATCCGGTTGAGCGGCCACGCGTCCCCATCTCTGGCGCCCAGGCGTTCCGCCCCATAAAGGGAGGCCATGAGCGTCACCCTTAAGCTCGCCACCTCGCTCGACGGCCGCATCGCGACCGCGTCGGGCCAAAGCCGCTGGATCACCGGTCCCGAGAGCCGCGAACAGGTGCACCGCCTGCGCGCCGCGCACGATGCTGTCCTGATCGGCATCGAGACCGCCCTGGCAGACGACCCCGAGCTCACCGTGCGCCTGCCGGGCTACAATGGCCGCCAGCCGGCCCGCGTGGTGCTGGACAGCCGCCAGCGCCTGACGCCCCAGTGCAGGCTGGTCAGCACCGCCCGCGAGGTCCCCACCTATGTGGTCGCCACCGAGGCCCCGAACCCCGCGCTGGTGGAGGCCGGCGTGAAGGTGCTGACCGTGGCCGCCGTCGGCGAGGACCGACCGGAACTACGCACCGTCGTCGAGGCCCTGGCCGCCGAGGGCCTTGCCGACCTGTTCGTCGAGGGCGGCGGCCAAGTGGCCGGCAGCTTCCTGCGCTGCGAGCTGGTGGACGCCCTGGAGTGGTTTCGCGCGCCGATCCTGATCGGCGGGGAAGGGCGGCCCGGCGTCGGCGCCCTGGCGGTTGCGGCGCTGGGCGAGGCGCCCCATTTCCGGCGAGTCGAGGTCAACGTCCTGGGCGACGACCTCTGGGAACGCTACGCGAGGGGCTGAGCGGCTAATGTTTACCGGCATCGTCACCGACGTGGGGCGCGTGCGCGCCATCCGCGACACCAACCGCGACCGCCGGTTCGAGGTGGAGACCGCCTTCGACCTCTCCACCGTCGACATCGGCGCCTCGATCAGCCACGCGGGCTGCTGCCTCACCGTCGTCGAGAAGGGCGAGGGCTGGTTCGCCGTCGAGGTGTCGGGCGAGACCCTGTCGCTGACCACCTTGTCCGACTGGCGCGAGGGTCGGCCGGTGAACCTGGAGCGCGCCGCGCGCGTCGGCGACGAGCTGGGCGGCCACATCGTCTCGGGCCACGTGGACGGCGTGGGCGAGGTGATCTCGGTGGAGAGCGAGGGGGGCTCGCATCGTGTGAAGGTCCGCGTCCCGCGCCCGCTGCACCGCTTCATCGCCCCCAAGGGCTCCATCGCCATCGAGGGCGTCTCGCTGACGGTCAACGAGGTCGATGACGATGTCTTCGGCGTGAACCTGATCCCGCACACCTGGGACGTGACCACCCTGGGCACGCTGAAAGCCGGCTCGCGGGTCAACCTCGAGATCGACATGCTGGCGCGGTATCTCGCCCGCTGGCGCGAAACGGCCTAAAGGCTTCGGCTCAAGACCGAAGGAACTTCTATGAGTGACGAGCCGATCCGCATCCTGATCGTGGAGGCGCGCTTCTACGACGACCTGGCCGACGCGCTGCTGGAAGGCGCGACCCAGGCGCTGAGCGCGTTCGGGGCGGAGTACGACGTGGTGACCGTGCCGGGCGCCCTGGAGATCCCGGGCGCGATCGCGTTTGCCGAGGACGCGGGCCACAAGCCGGCCGGCAAGCACTATGACGGCTACGTCGCCCTGGGCTGCGTCATCCGCGGCGAGACCTATCACTTCGAGATCGTCTCGAACGAGAGCGCCCGCGGCATCATGGACCTGACGGTCAACAAGCGCCTGTGCATCGGCAACGGCGTGCTGACGACCGAGGACGACGAGCAGGCCTGGGCCCGCGCCCGGATCAGCGAGGGCGACAAGGGCGGCGGCGCGGCGCGTGCGGCCCTCACCATGATCGAGCTGAAGCACCAGCTCTCGGGCGCCAAGCGATGAGCGCCCACGCGTCCCGTTCGGTGGCCCGCCTCGCGGCGGTCCAGGCGCTGTACCAGATGGAGGTCTCCTCCATCGGTGTCGAGAGCGTCATCCGCGAGTTCACCGAGCACCGCTTCGACCGGTCGCTGGAGGGCGTGGAAGGCGAGGGCGACACCCTGGCCACCGCCGACGAGGCCTTCTTCGCCGAGCTGGTGCGTGGCGTGGTCGCCGAGCAGAAGAAGGTCGACGCCGCCATCGCCAAGCGCCTGGCCGAGAACTGGCGGCTCGAGCGGCTGGACGCCACCGTCCGGGCCATCCTGCGCGCCGGCGCCTACGAGTTGGCCCACCGATCCGACGTGCCGACCGAGGTGGCGATCGACGAGTATGTCGAGGTGGCCAAGAGCTTCTTCGAGGGCACGGAGCCCGGTTTCGTGAACGGCGCCCTCGACGCCGTGGCGCGGGATGTCCGACCCGGCGCCTGACCAAAGGCCCTCCGGAGGGCTCGACGAGTTCGGGGAGATCGCACGTCTCTTCCGCCCGCTGACCCGCGGCGCGCCGGGCGCGTTCGAGCTCAAGGACGACGCCGCGATCATCCCGCAGCGGGCGGGCTTCGACCTGGTGGTCACCAAGGACGCCATCGTCGAGGGCGTCCACTTTCCCGAGGGCGAGGCGCCCGAGCTGGTGGCCCGCAAGCTGGCGCGCGTGAACCTCTCCGATCTGGCCGCCAAGGGCGCCGAGCCCTTCGCCGCCTTCCTCGCCGTCGCGTGGCCCACGAGTTTCCAGACCCGCGACCGCGAGCACTTCGCCATGGGCCTGGCCGCCGACCTGGAGGCCTACGGCGTCGACCTCCTGGGCGGCGATACGGTCAAGACGCCCGGCCCCTTCACGTGCACCCTGACCGCCATGGGCTGGGTCCCCGCGGGCCGGATGATCCGCCGCGCCGGCGCTCGGCCCGGCGACAAGCTGCTGGTCAGCGGCGCCATCGGCGACGCCACCCTGGGCCTGGCCGCGGTGAAGGGTGAGATCGACGATCCCGACGGCCGCCTGACCTACCGCTACCGCCTGCCCGAACCCCGCCTGGACGTCCGCGAGACGCTGCGCCGCCACGCGACCGCGGCGGCCGACGTCTCCGACGGCCTGGTCGCCGACGCCCGGCACATCGCCGAGGCCAGCGGCGTCGGCCTGGTGATCGATCTCGACCGCCTGCCGCTGTCCGGCGCCGCCGCCACCTGGCTGGAGCGCCAGCCCGACGTGGCCGCGGCCCTGCTGCGCCTGGGAACCGGCGGCGACGACTACGAGGTGGTCTGCACCATGGCGTCCGGCGTGCGGAAGCCGGCTGGCTTCACCGTCATCGGTGAGGTGCTCGAGGGCGAGGGCGTCGAGGTCCGCGCCGCCGGCCGGGTGGTCGACGCCGGGGCCGGCGGCTGGCGGCACGGATAGTCACGACACGAAGGGCAGGGGCATGCGGCAGCCGAACATCATCGTCATCCTGGCCGATGACCTGGGCTACGGCGACATCGGCTGCGACGGTGGCAAGCACATCCGCACGCCCAACCTCGACCGCATGGCGGCCGAGGGCGTCCGCTTCACCGACTTCTACGCCTCGGCCAACGTTTGCACCCCGTCCCGCGCCGGCCTGATGACCGGCCGCTATGCCATCCGCTCGGGCCTGGCCCACGAGGTGATCCAGCCCGCCGACACCACGGGCCTGCCGCTCTCCGAGGTGACGATCCCCCAGGCGCTGAAGCCCGACTACGCCACCGCCCTGGTCGGCAAGTGGCACCTCGGCCACGTGGCGCCGCACTGGCCGCCGACGGCCTATGGCTTCGATGTGTTCTACGGCCTGCCGTACAGCCACGACATGCGCCCGCTGTCGCTCTACGAGGCCGCTGGCGAGACACTGACCCAGCACGAGGGCAAGGTCGATTTCGCCAAGCTGACCCAGCAGTTCTTCGAACAGACGACCGCCTTCGCCGAGGCCAACCGCGACCGCCCGTTCTTCGTCCTGCTGGCCCTGACCGCACCGCACATCCCGCTCGTCCCCAATCCCGACGATCTCACGGGCTCGCCCGCCGGCGTCTACGGCGAGGTGGTCGAGGAGATCGACGTCAACGTCGGCCGCCTGATCGAGCGGCTCAAGGCGCTGAGGCTCGACGACGACACCCTGGTGATCTTCACGTCGGACAACGGCCCCTGGTTCGAAGGCTCGTCGGGCCCGTTCCGCGACCGCAAGGGCGGCTCGGCCTGGGACGGCGGCTTCCGCGTGCCCTTCATCGCCCGCCAGCCCGGCCGCATCCCGCCGGGGCTCGTGGCCGGCGGCCTCTCCAGCAATCTCGACCTGCTGCCGACGCTGCTTGGCCTGGCGGGCCTGCCGCTTCCCGGCGTCGAGCTCGACGGCCGCGACGTCTCAGGCATGCTGACCACGGGCCAGGGCTCGCCGCACGACGAGATCCTGCTCTTCAACAACAACGACGTGGCCGCGGTCCGCACCGAGCGCTGGAAGCTGGTCGCGCGCTCCTACTACCGCACCTACGACATCCCGCTGGACCGCCTGCCGCTACTCTTCGACATGCAGGCCGACCCCGGCGAGAACTACAGCGTCGCCAGCCTGCATCCGGACGCCCTGGCCGACCTGCGCGCCCGCCTGGAGCGCGCCCGCGCCAAGTACGACCCCATCGGCAAACAGTTCCCGCCCCACGTGGCCCCGGCCAGCGCCAGGGATCACCCGGACTAGATGAAGTCGAACCGCACCTGCGAGCGGCCGAAGTCCAGGGCCACCTGTTCGAACTGGCTGAGCAGGTCCATGCCGATGACCAGCGCCGGCGTGTCCTTCAGGCCCCAGATGTCGAAGACATGCATCTCGGCGTAGGTGACCGGCACGTTGCCCAGGTGCAGCCCGCCCAGCCGCAGGAACGGCAGGAAGACGGACTCGCCGGTGAAGCGCTCGCCCGCCAGCGACTCCATCTGCACGTAGCGCGCCGGCTGCGGCTCGCCTCGCCGGGCCTCCTGGGCCCGGACCAGGTCGCGGAGCTTCTGGTTGCAGAGCGTGCCCTGGGCGCCGGAGTCGATGATGGCGCTGATCCGCTTCCCGCTGAGGTCGGCGTCGACGATGGTGAGCTGGCCGTGCCGGCGCCGCGCGGGCACCACCACGATCCGGCCGGGCTCGGCCTGGTCCTGCTGGGACTTGGTGATCTCGAGCTTGCTGTTCTTGAAGTCCAGCACCAGCCGCTGGCCCTTCAGCCAGTCGACGCCCAGGATGCCGTCCACCTCCGGGCCTTTGATCGGCAGGGCCGGCGCGCGGACGCTGCGCCGGTTGCGCGGTCCCACCTGCAGCCGGTCCAGGGTGACGATCGGCCGCTCCTTGACGCCCACGACCGTGTGCACCGGCATCGACTCGGCCGACTTGAGCGCCAGCCGCTCCATCAGCCGGTGGGAGACGCAGCTGACGTTGGCGCCCGTGTCGAGCAGGAAGTTGAACGGTCCCTGCTCGTTGATCGAGACCGGCGCCAGCATGTGCTCGTTGCGGTCGCGGCTGGTGTCGAGCTCGGTCGCGGGATGGTCCTCGTCCGGCAGCTCCAGCGCGGCAGGGGCCGCGGTGTTGTCCTGCGCGAGGGCGCGGCCCGCGGGCAGGGCGGCCGCGCTGGCGGCCAGAAGGCCGAGGGCGGCGTTACGACGGGTCGGAGACATGCTCCGTCCTCCTCCCATATGTCATTGTTGTGAAGCTATCACCGTTCGCCGACCCCCGCCACGCAACGTCCAGTGAACGGTATGAACCTTGCGGCAACCGATTGCTGGGATGCTCGAAGGATGATTCGCCGCGCCCTCATCGCCGCCGCCTTCGCCCTGGCCGCCACGGGCGCGCACGCCGCCGAGGGCAAGGCGGAAGGCGAGGGGAAGAAGGGCGACGTCGGCCAGTACGTGGACCTGCAGCCGGTCGGCCTGCCGATCGTGAGCAAGGGCCAGCTGGTCAACTACATCTTCGTCTACGTCCGCATCAACCTGACCAGCACCGCCAACGCCGCGAAGCTCCGCGAGAAGGAGCCCTACTTCCGCGACGCCCTGGTCCGGGCCGGGCACCGCACGCCTTTCACCGACCCCAAGAACCTAACCCTGATCAACGTCCCCATGCTGACGTCGACCCTGACGCGCGAGGCCGCCCGGATCACCGGCCCCGGCCAGGTGCGCTCGGTGGAGGTCACCCAGCAGGCGCCGCGCCGCCGCCTGGGCGTCCACGCGCCCGACGCCTGACCCCCGCCGCCGGCTTCCCCGGCGTCGCCGGTTGCACGCCCCGGGAAAACCTGACTAGGCTCCCCGGTCTTTCCGGCGGCGCATAGCCGTGCCCGGGAACAAGTTGGGGAAACGCGACGGGGGGATGGGAGCCACCGACGTACCGCCCGACAGAGGCGGCCGCCGGTCACCCTCCGCGATCAATTCGCAAAGGGGCGATACAATATGAGTTCCGTTCTATTGTTGGTGATCGGCGCGGGAGCGCTGGCGGTGCTTTACGGCATCCTCCAGACAGCTTCGCTTCTGCGCGCCTCACCAGGCAACGCGCGCATGCAGGAGATCGCCGCGGCGATCCAGGAGGGCGCGCAGGCCTATCTGAACAAGCAGTACACGGCCATCGCCATCGTCGGCGTCGTGATCCTGATCGCGGTCGCGGTCCTGATCGGCGTCAAGGCGGCCATCGGCTTCGCCATCGGCGCCATCCTGTCGGGCCTCGCCGGCTTCGCGGGCATGCTGATCTCGGTGCGCGCCAACGTCCGGACCGCCCAGGCGGCGTCGGAAGGCCTGGCCAAGGGTCTTTCGCTCGCGTTCCGCTCGGGCGCCATCACCGGCATGCTCGTCGCGGGCTTCGCCCTGATCGGCGTGGCCGGCTACTACTATGTGCTGACCGTCGGCATGGGCCTCGAGAGCACCAGCCGTGAGGTCGTCGACAGCCTCGTCGCCCTAGGCTTCGGCGCCTCGCTGATCTCCATCTTCGCCCGTCTGGGCGGCGGCATCTTCACCAAGGGCGCCGACGTCGGCGGCGACATGGTGGGCAAGGTCGAGGCCGGCATCCCCGAGGATGACCCGCGCAACGCCGCCACCATCGCCGACAACGTGGGCGACAACGTGGGCGACTGCGCCGGCATGGCGGCCGACCTGTTCGAGACCTATGCGGTGACCACGGTGGCCACCATGGTGCTGGGCGCGATCTTCTTCCGGGGCCTCCCGGAAGTCGGCGACATGATGATGCTGCCGCTGGCGATCTGTGGCGTCTGTATCGTCACGTCGATCATCGGCACCTTCGGCGTCCGCCTGGGCAAGTCCAACAACATCATGGGCGCGCTCTACCAAGGCCTGATCATCACCGGCGTGCTCTCGATCGGTGCGCTCTGGTGGGTGATCAACAGCCTGGTCAAGACCACCCTGACCGTGGGCGACAAGTCGTTCGGGGCGAACGAGCTGTTCTACTGCGGCCTCGCCGGCCTGGTCGTCACGGCCCTGATCGTGGTGATCACCGAGTACTACACCGGCACGGGCTTCCGGCCGGTGAAGTCGGTGGCCAAGGCCTCGGTCTCGGGCCACGGCACCAACGTGATCCAGGGCCTCGCCATGAGCCTGGAATCCACCGCGGCGCCGGCGCTGGTGATCATCGCCGGCATCATCGTCACCTACAACCTGGCGGGCCTCTTCGGGATCGCCATCGCCACCACCTCGATGCTGTCGCTCGCCGGCTTCATCGTGGCGCTGGACGCCTTCGGCCCGGTGACGGACAACGCCGGCGGCATCGCGGAAATGGCCGGCCTGCCGCCGGAAGTCCGCGTGACGACTGACGCCCTGGACGCCGTGGGCAACACCACCAAGGCTGTGACCAAGGGCTACGCCATCGGTTCGGCCGGCCTGGGCGCCCTGGTGCTCTTCGCCGCCTACACCGAGGACCTGAAGTACTTCGCGGCCAATGCGCTGCCGGGGTCGTTCTTCGAGGGCATGGGGCCGGTCGCCTTCGACCTCTCCAACCCCTACGTCGTGGTCGGCCTGCTGTTCGGGGGGCTCTTGCCCTTCCTGTTCGGCGGCATGTCGATGACCGCCGTGGGCCGGGCCGCTGAATCGGTCGTCGCCGAGGTGCGTCGCCAGTTCAAGGAGAACCCCGGGATCATGACCGGCGAGGTGAAGCCGGAATACGGCCGCGCCGTCGGCATCCTGACCACGGCCGCGATCAAGGAGATGATCGTCCCGTCGCTGCTGCCCGTGGCGTCGCCGGTCGTCCTGTTCTTCGCGATCAACGCCATCGCCGGCAAGGTGAACGGCTTTGCGGCCCTGGGCGCCATGCTGATGGGCGTCATCGTGACCGGCCTCTTCGTAGCCATCTCGATGACCTCGGGTGGCGGCGCCTGGGACAACGCCAAGAAGCTGATCGAGGAAGGCCACTACGGCGGCAAGGGTTCGGAGGCTCACAAGGCCGCCGTGACCGGCGACACCGTCGGCGACCCCTATAAGGACACGGCGGGTCCCGCCGTGAACCCGATGATCAAGATCACCAACATCGTGGCCCTGCTGCTGCTGGCGATCCTGGCCCACGGCGCGGTCGGCTAGCCCGACCCGCCTCAGGCGCAAAGAAAAAGGCCCCGGAGAGCGATCTCCGGGGCCTTGTCCTTTCGGGACGCGGGAAACCTAGCGCCGGTCGCCCGGGCGGCTGCCGGGGACGCCCTCGTCGTCCTGCGGCAGCATCGTGCCGCGGCCCACGCTGCCCAGCAGCTGTTCCAGCACGGTCATCTCGCGGCCGCGCGTCGGCGTCTCGCGGTTGTTGTAGGCGATCACCTTGCCGTCCTTGAGGGTGTAGACGTTCACCGTCTCGACCATCTCGGTCTCCTTGTTGAAGGCGATGGCGGTGACGTTTCGGGCGGTCACGCGCGGCTTGCGGAACGCCACGCGCTCCTTCACCTGGTTCACGTAGAACCAGACGTTCGGGTCGAACGTCGACTGCACCGAGGGCGAACCCAGCTTGGCGCGGACAGTCGACTTGGTGTCGGTCCCCACCTTCACGTCCTTGGGATCGCTGTCGATCGCCTGGAAGCCGGAGTAGCTGGTGATCGGCGAGCACGCCGAGAGCCCGGCGGCCGTCAGGGTGACGGCGGCGAGTGCGGCGAGGGCGGCGTTGCGGGGCATCAGGACTCGTTTCTGGTCGCCAAGCGGGCAAGAGCCTTTGACCTATCGCCGGCCGCCCCCTAGTTCAATGCGCGTTTAGTCCCGGGTAAGGGCGAAATCGAGGCCAGTTTCCATGCTCAAGCGGCTGTTCAAGCCCAGACCGACCCAGGTCGCCGCGGAGGCGCTCTACGCGAAGATGGTCGCCCAGGCCCGTCAGCCGGCGCTCTACGCCGACCTCAGCGCGCCCGACACGGCCGAGGGCCGCTTCGAGATCTACAGCCTGCACACCTACTTGATCCTGGAGCGGCTGAAGGGGCAGGGGGCCCAGGCGGCCGACACGGCGCAGGTGTTCTTCGACACCTTCCTCAGCGGCCTGGACAACGGCCTGCGCGAGCTGGGCGTCGGCGACCTGTCGGTGGGCAAGCGGATGCGCAAGCTGGGCGAGGCCTTCTACGGCCGGGTCCATTCCTACGAAGCGGCGCTGGCCGCGCTGCCGGACCGCGCCGAACTCACGGGCGTGCTGGCCCGCACCGTCTACGCCAACGCCGACGCTTCGAAGGCGCCTGAGCTGGCAGCCTATGTGCTGGCCCAGCGCGAGGCGCTGGCCGCCCAGCCCGTCGACAGTTTCAACGCCGGCGAGCTGGCCTGGGGCGCGCCGTGAGCTGGGACAAGTCCATCAAGCTGCACGAGCTGGCCCGTGGGCCGGTGCGCCTTGAGCTCGAGCCAAATGAGGCCGAGCGCGCCGCGATCGCCAAGCAACTCGGCCTGCGCGGCCTGCCGGCGTTCACCGCGCGGGTGACCGCGAAGCCCTGGCTGGACGGCGTGGAGCTGAGCGGACGCTTCCAGGCCGTGGTCGAACAGGTTTGCGGCGTTTCCCTCGATTCGTTCGAACAGCCAGTCGAAGGCGAGATCGACGTCCGCGCGGTGCCGGCCGGCAGCCTGCACGCCACGGCCCACGAGGGCGGCGAGCTGGAGCTGGACCCTGACGCGCCGGACGCGCCCGACGTGCTGGAGAGCGACACCGTCGACGTGGCCGGCTATGTGGTCGAGCACCTGGCGCTGGAGCTGGACCCGTTCCCGCGCAAGCCGGGGGTCACCTTCGACTATCAGCCGCCGGAAGAGGAAACCTCGCCGTTCGCGGCGCTGAAGAAACTCCAGGAACCGAAGGGCTGAGAGCCTTTCGTGTTCGTCCGGACACGATAAGCAGGCGCGATCTTCTTGAATCAAAGCGCGTTTGGCGGCGAAACCGCTCACACTTTCGCCTGACGCGCTTTAGTTTCCAGTCTTTGACGGGCGGGAGTAAGGTCGCGCCGCGAATCCGGTTCGCCGAGGGACGAAAGCACTTCATTTGACCCAATCCCTGGTGATTTCCGTCGACGCCATGGGCGGCGACCATGGCCCGTCTGTGGTTGTTCCGGCCTGCGCTATCGCCCTCGATAACCTGCCCGCGACCGCCCGGCTGTTGATCCACGGCGACGAGACGGCGATCCGCGCCGAGATGGCGCGGTGCAAGCTGGGCGGGTCCCGCGTCGAGGTGCGCCACGCCGAGCGCGTGATCGCCATGGACGAGAAGCCCGCCCAGGCCCTGCGCCGCGGCAAGGGCACGTCCATGTGGGCCTGCGTCGAGGCGATCCGCGAGGGCCAGGCCGGCGTGGCGGTCTCGGCCGGCAACACCGGGGCCCTGATGGCCATCTCCAAGCTTATCCTGCGGATGAGCGCCGACCTGGACCGCCCGGCGCTGGTGGCCAGCATCCCCCACGCGAACGGCGTCACCACCTTCCTGGACGTCGGCGCCAACGTGGACTGCGACGCAGAGCGCCTGGTCGAGTTCGCCATCATGGGCGAGGCCTATCACCGCGCGGCCCATGGCGTGGCCAAGCCGACCGTCGGCCTGCTGAACGTCGGCTCGGAGGAGATGAAGGGCCACGAGGAGGTCCGCGAGGCCAACCGCGTCCTGCGCGAGGGCAAGATCGACCTCGACTACAAGGGCTTCGTGGAAGGCGACGACATCACCCACGGTTCGGTCGACGTGGTGGTCACCGACGGCTTCACCGGCAACGTCGCGCTGAAGGCCATGGAGGGCGCCGCGCGCTTCATGTACGGCGAGCTGCGCGATGCTCTGACCTCGGGCCCGATCACCAGCCTGGGCGCCCTGCTGGCCCGGCCGTCGCTGCGCCGGTTCCGTGACAAGATGAGCCCGCCGCCGGCCGCGCCGCTGCTCGGCCTGAACGGCCTGGTGCTGAAGTGCCACGGCGGCGCCGACGCCCGCGACTTCGCGAAAGCCATCCGCGCGGCGGCGGATATCGCGCAAAGCGGGTTTGCCTCCGAGATCGAACGGAATATGAGGCGGCTTCCCGCCGCCCTTGCGCCGGCGAACCCCGCATCCGCGGACGGAGCCGTCTGAATTGCCCAAAGTCCTGCGTAGCGTCGTCACCGGGGTCGGTGGCTATCTGCCCGACCGGATCGTGACGAACGACGAGCTTGCCAAGCTCGTGGACACCTCCGACGAATGGATCCGCGAGCGCACGGGCATCCGCCAGCGCCGGCAGGCCGACGACGGCACGCCGGTCTCGGACCTCGCCGTCGAGGCCGCCCGCCGCGCCCTGGACGCCGCGGGCCGAACGCCCGACGATGTCGACCTGATCATCGTGGCGACCACCACGCCCGACCTGACCTTCCCGGCGGTGGCCACCATCGTCCAGCGCAAGCTGGGCTGCCCGGTCGGCATCGCCTTCGACGTCCAGGCGGTCTGCTCGGGCTTCGTCTACGCCCTGTCGACCGCCGACGGCTTCGTGGCGCGCAACCGCAGCAAATGCGCGCTGGTGATCGGCGCCGAGACCATGACGCGCCTGATGGACTGGACCGACCGTGGCACCTGCGTGCTGTTCGGCGACGGGGCCGGCGCGGTCGTGCTGGAGCCGGGCGAAGGCGAGGGGACCACCGCCGACCGCGGCCTGCTGGGCTTCGCGCTCCGCGCCGACGGCACGAAGCAGGAGCTGCTCTACGTGGACGGCGGAGTCTCGACCAACCGCCAGATCGGCTACCTGCGCATGCAGGGCAACCAGGTGTTCCGCCACGCCGTCGTGAACATCTCCGAGGCGGTGACCGCCGCGGCCGCCGACGCCGGCGTGGCCGTGCCCGACGTCGACTGGTTCATCCCGCACCAGGCCAACCAGCGGATTCTCGAAGGCGTGGCCAAACGGCTGGGCATCGAGGAAGGCAAGGTGATCTCCACCGTGGCCGAGCACGCGAACACCTCCGCGGCCTCGATTCCGCTTGCGCTGGACCAGGGCGTGAAGGACGGTCGTATCCAGCCAGGCCAGCTGCTGCTGCTGGAAGCCATGGGCGGCGGGCTTACGTGGGGCGCCTGCGTCCTGCGCCTTTGACGCCCAGTTAGGCTTAAGCTGTAAAGCGTGACTTGAAGTCTTTGTCGCAATGGGACAATCAAGACGCATGAACGACGTTTCTGCGGGGACAATGGCCATCATGAAGGGCGCGACGGTGACGCGGGCCGACCTGTGCGAGTCCGTGCACGAGCAGGTGGGTCTCACCCGTCAGGATTGCTCCGAACTGGTCGAACGCGTCCTTGAACTGATGTGCCAGGCGCTGGAGCGCGGCGAACAGGTCAAGCTGTCGGGATTCGGCGTGTTCCAGGTCCGCGCCAAGCGCGCCCGCATGGGCCGCAACCCCAAGACCGGGGAGCCGGCCGCCATCGACCCGCGCCGGGTCATCGGCTTCCGCGCGTCGCAGGTGATGAAGGCGCGCGTCGACCGAGCCCTCCAGCGGTGACGGCCGCGTAGTCCGGTGGCCAAAGGGCCCGAAGCCTTCCGCACCATCTCCGAAGCGGCGGACGAGCTTCATGTGCCCCAGCACGTCCTGAGGTTCTGGGAAACCAAGTTCAGCTTCATCAAGCCCATGAAGCGCGCCGGCGGGCGGCGGTTCTATCGCCCGGCGGACATCGCGGTGCTGCGCGGCGTACGCCGGCTGCTCCACGACGAAGGCTACACCATCAAGGGCGTCCAGAAGCTCCACCGCGAGCAGGGCCTGAAGCGGCTCGTCGCGGCTGGGGAGGGTGCGTCGCAGGTTCCGGCCGAGCCGATGGCTCCGGCGGCGAAGCCTGCCGCGACGGCTACGCCTGCCAAGCCCAAGGGCGGCACCTCGGCGCTGCTGGAAGCGCTGCGCGATCTCGAGACGGCGAAGGCGCGTCTCGACGGGCTGCTGAAGGACTGAAGGAAAATCTCGCCGCCGGCCGCTGGTCGGAGCGACAGGATTTGAACCTGCGACCCCTTGACCCCCAGTCAAGTGCGCTACCAAGCTGCGCCACGCTCCGAAGGGCCAGGCGGCGAGGCGCGTCTTCTACCGGATAGCCCGCCGACCGCAAGCGCCAAGTTCAGGCCTTCGGCTTCGGCTCGCGGTTCATCCAGCGGATCAGCGGGAACAGGGGCACGCCCCAGAGCGTGCCGGCCACGGCGTAGTACAGGAGCCGGACCGCCCAGTGGTCGGGGACGTAGTCGCCGATCGTCGAGACGGCCACGACATAGAAGCCGCAGAACGCCAGGATGCCGATCATGCCGAGGAATTTGCGCAGGCGCGGTGACATTGGCGCGTCATAGAGCGCTGGAGGCGAAGGCGGAAGAGAGCTAGAGAGCCCGCCAAAGTTCAGCCCAGAAGCTGCGCCACCGCCCATCGATGACTTCGTTCCTGCGTTCCGACCGTTCCAAGCCCGTGGCCATCTGGCTGCTCGTGGTGGCCGCCATGGTGCTGGGCATGGTGATCGTGGGCGGCGCGACCCGCCTCACCGACAGCGGCCTGTCGATCACCCAGTGGAAGCCGGTGACGGGCGCGATCCCGCCGCTGAGCAGCGCAGACTGGCAGCGCGAGTTCGCGCTCTACAAGCAGATCCCGCAGTACAGCCAGCTGAACGCCGGCATGACACTGGGTGACTTCAAGTCCATCTACTGGTGGGAATGGTCGCACCGGCTGCTGGGGCGGCTGCTGGGCGTGGTCTTCTTCGTGCCGTTCGTGGTGTTCGCCGTCCGGCGCGACCTGCCACGGCGGCTGTTCCTGCGGCTGGGCGGCATCTTCGTGCTGGGCGGGCTGCAGGGCGCGGTGGGCTGGTGGATGGTCTCCAGCGGCCTGGCTCACCGGGTCTCGGTGGCGCCCGAGCGGCTGATGGTCCACCTGGGCCTGGCCTTCGCCCTGCTGGGCCTCCTGCTGTGGACGGCCTTCGACGCCTGGTCCGGCGCGGCGCGCCAGACGCTCCCCAGCCCCTGGGGCCGGCGGGCCGCCTGGCTGATCGGCCTGATCTACCTGCAGATCCTGCTGGGCGCGCTCGTCGCGGGTAACGACGCCGGGCTCGTCTACAACGACTGGCCGCTGATGAACGGCGCGCTGGTCCCGGACGACTACGGTTCGGGCGCTGGCCTCTGGGCGACGCTCGCCCACGTGCAGGGCGCGGTGCAGTTGCATCACCGCCTGGTGGCCTATCTGCTGACGATCGTGGCGGCGGCGATGGGCGTCGCGGCCTGGCGATCGAGCTATCTCGCGCGGGACACCAAGCTGCTGGGCGTGGCCGTAGCGGGCGCCGTGGTGCTGCAGGCCTGCCTGGGTGTGGCCACGCTGATGCTGCGCGCGCCGCTCGGGATGAGCATCGTCCACCAGCTCGTCGCAGCCCTGGTCCTGAGCCTCGCGGTGGCCTTTGCCTGGCGCGTCCGGCGGGTCTGACGCGGAAGAAAAGCGCGGTATTATATTACCACAATACTCATCATGTTGATTTTACGGGATTTTCTGAGATTCCCGCGGCGCGCGCGCTGTTGACTTTCCGCCTCTTCGCCTGCATATGCCGCGCCTCACGTCGGGGACGCATCCGCGAACCCGCTTTGGTTCTATTGGATCGTCCCTCATGCTGAAGAGCACCACGGCTTCGCTGAAGCCCGCCGAGGTCGAGAAGAAGTGGATCGTGATCGACGCCCAGGACGCCGTGGTCGGCCGCCTGGCTTCGTTCATCGCCATGCGTCTTCGCGGCAAGCATCGCGCTGATTACACCCCGCACGTCGACTGCGGCGACTTCGTCGTCGTCGTGAACGCCGACAAGGTGAAGTTCACGGGCAAGAAGCTCAGCGACAAGATCTTCTACTGGCACACCGGCCACCCGGGCGGCGTCAAGCAACGCACGGCCGGCCAGATCCTCGGCGGCAAGTACCCCGAGCGCGTGCTGGAGAAGGCCGTCGAGCGCATGCTGCCGAAGGAAAGCCCGCTGGCCCGCAAGCAGATGACGCACCTGCGCATCTACAACAGCGCCGAGCATCCGCACGCCGCTCAGAACCCCGAGACCATCGCGTTCGGCTCGCTGAACGCCAAGAACGTGCGGAGCGCGTAATGAGCGAAGCCAACACGACCGAAGCCACCGGCTTCGACGCCCTGAAGGGCCTGGGCACGCAAGCGGCTGAAGAGGTCGTCCGCGAGCCCAAGATCGACGCCCAAGGCCGCGCCTATGCGACCGGCAAGCGCAAGAACGCGGTCGCCCGCGTCTGGATCAAGCCGGGCACCGGCAAGATCACGATCAACGACCGCGACCAGGAAGTCTATTTCGCGCGTCCGGTGCTGCGCATGATGATCGCCCAGCCGATGGAACTGACGGATCGCGCCGGCCAGTTCGACGTCGTCTGCACCGTGGAAGGCTCGGGCCTTTCGGGTCAGGCCGGCGCCGTTCGCCACGCCATCTCCAAGGCCCTGACCTATTACGAGCCGGGCCTGCGCAAGGTCCTGAAGCCGCACGGTCTGCTGACCCGCGACCCGCGCGTCGTCGAGCGCAAGAAGTACGGCAAGGCCAAGGCCCGACGCAGCTTCCAGTTCTCGAAGCGCTAATCGCGCGCGAAAACTCGCGTTTGCGGAAGGGCGCTTCGGGCAACCGAGGCGCCCTTTCTCTTTTCAGGCTTGCTCCTATCTGGGGACCACCATGGCCCACACAGTCTTCATCGACGGCGAAGCCGGCACCACGGGGCTCCAGATCCGGGACCGGCTGGCGAAGCGTTCCGATCTCGAGGTGCTCTCGATCGATCCCGTCCGGCGCAAGGACCCCGACGCCCGCGCCGAGTTGCTGAACGCGGCGGACGCAGTCGTGCTGTGCCTGCCCGACGACGCCTCGCGCGAGGCGGTGTCGATGATCACGTCCAACAGCGTGAAGGTGGTCGACGCCTCCACCGCGTTCCGCACGGCCCCGGGCTGGAGCTATGGCTTCGCCGAGATGTCGAAGGAGCAGCGGGCCGAGATCCGGGCGTCGAACCGGGTGGCCAACCCCGGATGCTATCCGACCGGCTTCATCGCCCTGGTCCGGCCGCTGGTGGCCGCGGGCCTGATCCCCGCCGACTTCCCGATCACCGTGAACGCCATCTCGGGCTACTCCGGAGGCGGCAAGGGGCTGATCGCCGAGTTCGAGGGCGCGGCCGCCCCGGCCGGCACGAACGACGCCTTCCGCGCCTACGGCCTGACTCTGGCCCACAAGCACCTGCCGGAGATGCAGATCCACTCGGGCCTGACCCATCCGCCGGTGTTCGCGCCTTCGGTAGGCCGTTACGCTCAAGGGATGCTGGTGGAGGTTCCGCTGCAGCTCTGGGCGCTGCCGGGCAAGCCGTCGCCGGCCGACCTGCATGTCGCCCTGGAGGCCGCCTACGCCGGCGAGACCTTCGTCGAGGTGGCCAGCGGCGCCGAGTGCGCCGAGCTGCAGAAGGTGCGCGCCGGCGCGGCCGGCTACGTCCAGGCCCTGGATCCCGAGGCGCTGAACGGAACCAACAGGATGCGCCTCTTCGTCTTCGGCAACGCTGACGGCAGCCAGGCGCGGCTGGTCGCCCTGCTCGACAACCTGGGCAAGGGGGCATCGGGCGCGGCGGTGCAGAACCTCAACCTGATGCTGGGCCTGTCGGAGGGCGAGGGTCTCTAGTCCAAGGAAATGCCCGGCGCGCATGGAGGCCATGCGCCCGCGAGCCCTTGCATCTCGGCTCCGAGCGCGCACGTAATCGGGATCATGAGCACCCCCACGCCCCTCCACCGCCGCGGCTTCCTGGCCGCCGCGTCCGCGCTTGCGTTCGCCGTACCGGCCTCGTCCCTGGCCGCGGCCAAGGACGCCTATGCGAACTCGCCGTTCCGCAAGATCACCGACGGAGAGTGGAAGCAGCGCCTGCCGGCCGCGAGCTACCAGGTGCTGCGCCACGAAGACACCGAGCGACCGGGGACCAGCGCCCTGCTGAACGAGCACCGCAAGGGCACGTTCGCCTGCCTGGGCTGCGGCTTGGCGCTGTTCAGCTCGATGACGAAGTTCGAGAGCGGCACCGGCTGGCCCAGCTTCTACCGGGCCCTGCCGGGCGCGGTCACCACCAAGACGGACTTCAAGATCGGTGTCGCGCGCACCGAGTACCACTGCGCCCAGTGCCTCGGCCACCAGGGCCACGTGTTCGACGATGGCCCGCGCCCGACCGGCCTACGCTATTGCAACAACGGCGTGGCGCTGAAGTTCATCCCTGCCTGACGCAGAAAGGACGGCCCGGGACGGCGCAATAGGTCCCGGGCCGCCAGTATCAGCCTAGAGCTTGGCGCTCTTCGGGCTGGGAGACGGTGAAGGCGAGGGCGAGGGCGAGGGCGACGGACTGGCCGACGGCTCGCTGTGACGGACCCGACCCGCGCCGCTGACGTCGGTCTCGAGCTGCTTCGGGCTGGTCAGCAGCCGCACGTCGCCGGCGCCGGAGATGTCCAGCTTGGCCCAGTCGGTGGGGGCGATCGTCGCTTCGGCGGCGCCGGAGATGTCGACGTTGGCGCCCTTGGCCTTCAGGTCGCCGAGGTCGGCCTCGCCCTTGCCAGACATGTCGATGTCGACGTCATCGACCTCGCCCGCGGCGGTGACCTCGGCCAGCCCGGAGACGTGCAGCTTCAGGCTCTTCTGACGGTAGTTCTCGATGGCCAGGCGGCTAGCGCCCGAGATCTCGAAGCGGCTGATGTCGGGCGCGCGGACCACGATGGTCAGCTTCGGCCGCCAGTGGGCGCCGTGATGGTCGTACCGAAGGGCGTCGCCACGGACGACCACCTCGTCCACCGCGCGCTGCGGGCCGGTGACCACGACGGTCGCGGGGCCGGCCTGCTGCACATAGCGGACGTCGGCGGGCAGTTCGACATCGAGACGGTCGCCCCCGGTCCAGGCCAGGGTGCGCGTGCCTTGCGGACCCAGGTCCGCGTGGCGGTGCGGGCCCCAGTCGTCGCTGTCCCAGTCCTTGTCCCAGCGGACGTCGTCGTCCCAGTCGCCCCAGTGGTTGGAGAGGATGCTCCAGCCGCCGCGGGCGATGGCGTCGGGACCGCCGATGGCGACCGCGCCAGAGAGGGACGCCACCGAGAGCACGAAGCCGGCGAGGGCGATCATGGAAAGAACGCGGATCATCGCTGTGCCCCCTTAGGCTTGCGGTTCGAGGGCCGGCTTCAAGAGCCGGTAGTGGAGGCGGCCGTACCAGACGAGCGCGTTCATCAGCCCGATCGAGACGATGGTCAGCACCGCGCCGGCCGAGGTCGAGCCGGCCATGACGCCCAGGCCGCCCAGCAGGGCCGTGGCCGGTCCGCCCGGCGGGTCCATGAAGGGGCCCGCGGCGAAGACGAAGGCGCCGGCGAAGAAGCAGACGATGGCGGCGACGAAGAGCCCGATGATCGCGCTGGCGACGCCCATCAGGATCGGCAGCAGGATCAGGATATCGATGGCGCCCAGGCCCAGCACCGCGAAGACGGCGGCGGCCGCCGACGACGGGCTGCGCTCCTCGCGCCAGCGGTTGACCGTGCTTTCGGCGCGGATTTCGCGGGCGAGGCGATCGGGATCGCCCAGCGCCGCGGCCACCTCGGCCTCGGTGCGGCCGGCGGCTTCGCCGTCCACGAAATGGGCCTCATAGTCGGCCACGATGTCGGCCACGGTTTGCGGGGGCAGGCCGCGCAGGCCTTCCCGCAGCCGGGCCATGAAAGCCTGGCGTGTCATTGCGCCCCTCCAAGGATGTCGTTGACGGCGCCTGAGAACGACTTCCAGGCGGCCGACTGCGAGTTGAAGCTCTTCTTTCCGGCCTCGCTCAGCCGGTAATACTTGCGCGGCGGGCCGGCCGGGCTCTCGACGAGATAGGTCTCGACGAGGCCGTCCGACTGCAGCCTGCGCATCAGCGGATAGATCGTGCCTTCACCCATGCCGATGGCGTCGGCGAGGCGGCTGGCGATCTCGTAAGCGTAGTTGTCGCACTGATGGAGCAGGGCCAGAACGCAGAGTTCGAGCGCCCCCTTCTTCAGCTGGATTTCGATGGCTTCGGGCACCCGGTTGGTCCCTCCTTGCTGAGCCATGAGGTACGGCAAGGTATTGGGCGACGCAAGGTAGCTTGCATTAAACCTTAGTCATGACTCCGACGTAACTCGGCAGCGGGGCGCGGCCGTGCGACCCAGCGCGCCGCATCACCGAAGAGGGTCGCATGTTCCGGAGTCTCCTGCTCGCCGCGGTCGTCGCGACCGTTCCCGCCGCCGCGTTGGCGGGCGACCTCACGCCCCAGGCCGCGGGCGAGGTGGTGGATCAGCTGGTGAAGAACATGGACGGCTACATGGACCCGAAGGTGGGCGCGGCCGTACAGGCCGAACTGAACCGCCACAAGGCCGAGTATGTGAAGCTCGACACCCGCGCCGCCTTCGCCGAAGCGGTGAGCCGCGATCTCTACGCGGTGTCGCATGACAGGCACCTGAAGGTCTCGCTGGAGACGCTAGACGCGGGCCGCCGCGCGCGACTGACCGACGAACAGCAGGCGCTGGTCGACCGGCGCCTCGCCTACGGCCTGATGGCGATCCGGCATCTGCCGGGCAACATCGGCGTCCTCAAGACCAGTTACTTCGAACAGACGGAGGAGGGCGCGAAGTTGGTGGAGACCGCGCTCGACCTCCTGAAGGACACCGACGCCCTGATCATCGACCTGCGCGAGAACCACGGCGGCGGCGGGGCAAGCGACGAGGCCTTCCTCGGGCACCTGTCGCGCACGCCGATCCCGATGGCGAAGATCTATTGGCGCACCGAGGCCGGCGGGACCGAGGTCATGCAGCGCGAGCCCAGGACGCCCAAGGGCCAGCCGCTCTATGCCGACAAGCCGGTGTTCGTGCTGGTGTCGCGGGAGACCGGGTCGGCGGCCGAGGCCTTCGCCTACGACCTGCAGGCCGCGAAGCGCGCGCTGCTTATCGGGGAGACGACGGCAGGCGCGGCCAACCCGAGCAACCGGCCGTTCCATCTCGACTACGGCTTCCGCGTCTTCATCCCGACCGGCAAGGTCGTGCATCCGACCACCGGCGGGAACTGGGAGGGTGTCGGCGTGAAGCCCGACGTCGAGACCGCGCCGGACCAGGCCCTGACCGAGGCCTATGGCCGCGCTCTCGCCGCTGCCAAGCCGCTGGTCTCGACGCCCCGCAGCGAGGCGGAGCGGGCGAAGGCGATCGCCGACCCCAGGGCCGTGCTGCTGGCCGACCAGCAGCTGTAGTCAGTCTTCCCTGTGGCCGCCGCAGCCCATGTCGCCTTCGGCGCAGTCCAACTCGGCCTGGAGCGTCCTGGTCCGCTCGTCGGTCACTGCTTCCAGGCAGAGCGACAGGGACGCGGAGTAGAACGAACCGCCGCGCGAACCCGCCCGCGCGGCGCAGTCCAGGTCGCGGAAGGCGATCCAGGCCCGCTGGGCGGCGCGAAGCCGCTGCCGCCCCTCAGGCGAGGCCTCGGCCACCAGCTTGGCATAGACGTGGTTGAGCTCCTTGTCGGCCATCTCGTGGCGGGTCCCAGCCTGTACGTTCATGTCGTATTGCGTGGGTCCATCGAGGTCCGGCCGCTTCTGAGCGAACGCGGGCGTCGCAACGATCAATAGCGCGGCGGCGAGGGCTGGACGAAGGCGGCGGGACCGGCTCAGCTCTTCACCTTCACATACTCGCCCGGCGCGTCGCCGAGCGGCGTGAGCGGCCCCTTGGCGGGATCGCGCGCGGGGACCTTCTTGCCCGACTTGGCCTGCAGCCAGCCCAGCCAGTGCGGCCACCAGGAACCGGCCGCCTCGACGGCGCCCGCCTGCCATTCGTCGAGCGTGGCCGGCAGCTTGTCGTTGGTCCAGTGCTGGTACTTGTTGGCGACAGGGGCATTGATCACGCCAGCGATGTGTCCCGAACCCGCCATGGTGAAGGTGGTGGGGCCGCCGAACAGCTTCGCGCCCTTGTAGACCGAGCGGGCCGGCGCGATGTGGTCCTCCTTCGAGGACTGGACGTAAACCGGGACCTTCACCTTCGAGAGATCGATCTGGACGTCTCCCAGGCTGAGCTCGCCGCGGGCCATTGCGTTCTGGCCGTAGAAGCGGCGCAGGTAGAAGGTGTGCAGCGTCTTCGGCATCCGCGTCTGGTCGGAATTCCAGAACAGCAGGTCGAAGGGCTTGGGCTCCTTGCCCATCAGGTAGTTGTTCACGAAGAACGACCAGATCAGGTCGTTGCCGCGCAGGGCGTTGAAGGTGTCGGCCATGGTCTGGCCCGACAGCACGCCGCCGCCCTGGTCCATCTTGGCTTCGAGGTCGGCCAGCCAGTCCTCGTTGGTGAAAAGCAGCAGGTCGCCGGCCTCGGAGAAGTCCTGCTGGGCGGCGAAGAACGTCGCCGAGCCGATGGAGGTGTTCCCGGTGGCCGCCATGTGCGCCAGCGTGGCCGAGAGCAGGGTGCCGCCGATGCAGTAGCCGACCGTGTTCACGTGATCGACGCCGGCCTGCTTCAGCGCCGCGCCGACGCCCTCGTAGATGCCCTGGCGCATGTAGTCTTCGAAGGTCTTGGTCGCGAGCGCGCTATCGGGGTTCACCCACGAGGCCACGAAGACCGTGATGCCCTGGCTCGAGAGCCAGCGGATCATCGAGTTCTCGGGCCGCAGGTCCAGGATGTAGAACTTGTTGATCCAGGGCGGGAAGATCACCAGCGGGATCTCGAACACCTCGTCGGTCGAGGGCGAGAACTGCAGGAGCTCGATGATCTCGTTGCGGAAGACCACCTTGCCCGGCGCCGTGGCGACGTTCTCGCCGATCCGGAACTGGTCGTAGTCGGTCTGGGCGATCGAGAGCTGGCCGCCCCCGCGCTGCAAGTCGGCCTGGAAGTTCTCCATGCCCTTCACCAGGCTGGCGCCGCCGGTGGCCATCACTTCCTTCAGGGCCGTGGGATTCGAGGCCAGGAAGTTCGACGGCGAGAAGGCGTCGGTCAGCATCTTCATGAAGAACTCGACCCGACGCTTCTCCAGCGGATCGACGCCATCCACTTCCGCCACCAGGTCGTTCAGGAAGTTGGCCGTCAGCAGGTAGGACTGCTTGATCACGTCGAAGACCGGGTTGTCGGACCAATCGGGATCATTGAACCGCTTGTCGCCCTTGGCCGGGCTGACCACGGGCGCAGGCGCCTCGCCGCCGGCGCGGCGGGCGGTCGACTGCCAGAGTTCGAGGTAGCGGGCGAACAGGTCGGACTGGGCCCGCATCATGCGGTCGGGCTGGGCGGCCAGCCGGCTCATCACCTGGGTGAGGGCAGGGGCCACATGGAAGGGGTCTGGCGAAAGCGCGGCGGGCCGGTCGGCCTGGCGCAGCGCCATCTCGGCGATCGCGCCCTGGGCCGTGATCGCCGCCCGGGCCAGGTTCATCGACAACTGCTCGACCTGGGCCCGCTGTTCGGCGGTGAAGGCGGCCGGGTCGAAGCTGGGCGTCGAGGGCGCGGCCTGGGGCGCATCCGGGCGCGGCGGCGCGGCGGATTCGGCCTTGAACGTCTTGGCCTCGACAGCAGCCTTCTCGGCTTTCTTCGCACCCTTCTTGGAGCCCGCTTTCTTCGCCCCCTTGGACGGGGCCGAGGTCTGCTCGCTCATCCTGTCGTTCTCCCGAATGGCGCGATCTGAAGCCGCGCTCTTCCGCATGCGTCGATCATCGCATAAGACCTTGGCGCAAATGAATGCGTCGCGCCCGCTTTTTCCGACTATCCCTGGGGTAGGCACAGCGCTCGCCCTCGCGGCGGGTTCCCTGCTGCTGAGCGGCTGCGTGGGCAATCCATTCAAGGACACCAAGATCGACCCCACTTCGGCGGTCGCCCCCGACGTGGCGCGGATGACCCGCCAGCCGGGCAAATTCCCGACCTTCGCCAGCATTCCCGCGAAGCCCACCGACCTCCGTCCGCTGCAGCAGTACGGACAGGACGCGCGCTCGGTGCTGGCGCAGGGCGACGCGCTGACCGAGGCGACGGCCCCGGGCACCTGGACCCTGCAGGGCACCGACGAATTCGCCGACAAGGCCCGCAAGGACGCCGGGCCGCAGCTCGAGCCCCCCAAGTCGGGCGACGCCGAGGCTTTCGCTCGCGAGCTGCGGGAACGAGCTACCCCGCCTCCGCCGCGCTGATCTGCACGGATCGGGCGCCGCGCGAGGCATAAAAATCCCGAACCCGGCTTTGCGGACTCTCGCCTAAGAGTCTATCGAAGCCTGACGTCAGCTCGCAGATCGGCCGCATGGGCGAACCGCGGCGAAAGAGCTTAGCTATGACACCCGAATTCCACCGTATCCGCCGCCTCCCGCCCTACGTGTTCGAGGAGGTGAACCGCATCAAGGCCCGGCTGCGCAGCCAGGGCACGGACATCATCGACTTCGGCATGGGCAATCCCGACATGCCGACGCCGAAGCACATCGTCGACAAGCTGGTCGAGACCGCACGCGACCCGAAGGCCGGCCGCTACTCGGCCTCGAAGGGTATCGCCGGCCTGCGCAAGGCCATGGCCGGCTACTACGCCCGGCGCTTCGGCGTGAAGCTGGACCCGGACCGCGAGGTCATCTCGACGCTGGGATCCAAGGAGGGCTTCGCGAACCTCGCCCAGGCGCTGACCGCGCCCGGTGACGTGGTCATCTGCCCGAACCCGGCATACCCGATCCACGCCTACGGCTTCATCATGGCCGGCGGCGTGATCCGGCACGTCCCCGCCGGCAGCCCGGAAGAGTATCTGTCGGGCATCAGCCGGGCGGTGAAGCACTCGGCGCCGCCGCCCAGCGTGCTGATCGTCAGCTATCCGTCGAACCCGACGGCCCAGTGGGTGGACCTCGACTTCTATAAGGAGGTCGTCGCGCTGGCCCGCAAGCACGACCTGCTGGTGCTGAGCGACATCGCCTATTCCGAGATCTATTTCGACGACAACCCGCCGCCGTCGCTGCTTCAGGTCGAAGGCGCGAAGGACATCGCCGTCGAGGTGAACTCGCTCTCCAAGACCTTCGCCATGGCCGGCTGGCGCGTGGGCATGGTCGTGGGCAACGAGCGGATGTGCTCGGCGCTGGCGCGGGTGAAGTCCTACCTGGACTACGGCGCCTACACCCCGATCCAGGTGGCCGCCGCCGCCGCCCTGAACGGGCCGACCGACTGCATCGACGAGATCCGCGGCATCTACAAGAGCCGCCGCGACACCCTGGTCGAGTCGATGAAGCGCGCCGGCTGGGACATTCCGGCGCCGCCGGCCTCGATGTTCGCCTGGGCCAAGCTGCCGCCGCAGTACGAGGAGGCCGGCTCGATGCTGTTCTCCAAGCTGCTGATCGAGGAGGCGGGCGTCGCCGTGGCCCCCGGCATCGCGTTCGGCGAGTACGGCGAGGGCTATGTGCGGATCGGCCTGGTCGAGAACGAGCACCGCATCCGGCAGGCCGCGCGCAGCGTGAAGAAGTTCCTGACCAACTCCGACGAAATCCTTGGACGGGCGCACAACGCCCTGGCGGCGCAGTAACCGATGGCGACTGATCGAAAACCCTGGCGCATCGGCGTCGCCGGCCTGGGCACCGTCGGCGCGGGCCTGCTGAGCTTCCTCTCCGAGCGTCCGGACTTCGCGCCGGCCGGGGGCAGGGCCGTGGTCACCGGCGTCTCGGCCCGCTCGCGCTCCCGGCCCCGGCCGTTCGACATCTCGAACCTGCCCTGGTTCGACGACCCGGTGGCCTTGGCCAACTCGCCTGAGGTGGACGTGTTCGTCGAACTTATCGGCGGCTCGGACGGCCCGGCCAAGGCCGCGGTGGAGGCGGCGCTGAATGCCGGCAAGCCGGTGGTCACCGCCAACAAGGCCCTGATCGCCGAGCATGGCGCGGAACTCGCCGCGCTCGCCGAATCCAAGGGCGCGCCGCTGCTGTTCGAAGCCGCGGTCATGGGCGGCGTGCCGGCTGTGAAGATGGTCCGCGAGGCTCTGGTCGGCGACGAGATCCGCTCGGTGGCCGGCATCCTCAACGGCACCTGCAACTACATCCTGACCGAGATGGAGGCGACGGGCCGCTCGTTCGCCGAGGTGCTCGGCGAGGCCCAGCGCCTGGGCTATGCCGAGGCCGACCCCACGATGGACGTCGGCGGCTTCGACGCCGCGCACAAGGTCTCGATCCTGGCCGCGCTGGCGTTCGGCTGCGCACCCAACTTCGCCGCCGCCGAGATCGAAGGCATCGAGCAGGTCGACCTGCTCGACATCCGCATGGCCAAGGACCTGGGCTACCGCATCAAGCTCGTGGCCTCGGCCGAGCGGTCGGCCGACGGCGTGCTGGTGCGCGTGCATCCCTCGCTGGCCCCGCTGAACCATCCGCTGGCCCAGGCCGGCGGAGCGCTGAACGCGCTCTTCATCGAGGGCGCGCGGATCGGGCGCATCTTCGTGCAGGGCCCTGGCGCGGGCGCAGGCCCGACCGCCGCGGCGGTGGCCGCCGACATCGCCGACGTGATGACCAACGCCGTCCGCCCGGTCTTCCAGGCGCCGGCTGGCTCGCTGAAACCGTTCGATCCCATCGACCCGTCGCGGATGACGGGCCGCGCCTACCTCCGCTTCCTCGTGAAGGACGAGCCCGGCGTGATCGCCGCGGTGTCCGAGACCTTGGCCGAGGCCGGCGTCTCGATCGAGAGCTTCCTGCAGAAGCCGACCGAGGGCGCCGAGGGCGTGCCGATCGTGCTGACGACGCATGCGGTGGCCGAGTCTGCGCTCGCCGCCGCCGTTGAGCGTATCGCAGGACTTCCGGCCGTATTGGATCGTCCTCACCTGTTGCGGATCGCTCGCATCTAAGGTCAAACGCGCCTCGAAGATCGGCGCTCGCTGGGGTTGGAAACGAGATGAGTTCTGAAGTTCTGGATCGCGGGCTGGTTCTGGACGCGGTCCGGGTCACCGAGATCGCCGCGATCGCCGCCTGGAAGCTGGTGGGCCGCGGCGACGAGAAGGCCGCCGACCAGGCCGCCGTCGACGCCATGCGCACCGCGCTCAACGACCTCGACATCGAGGGCGAGATCGTGATCGGGGAGGGCGAGCGCGACGAGGCGCCGATGCTCTACATCGGCGAGAAGGTCGGCAGCGGTAAAGGCCCCAAGATCGACATCGCGCTCGACCCCCTTGAAGGCACGACGCTGACGGCCAAGGCGATGGCCAACGCGCTGGCCGTGATGGCCTGGGCGCCCAAGGGCACGCTGCTGAACGCCCCTGACACCTACATGGACAAGATCGCCTGCGGCCCCGGCTATCCACAGGGCGTGATCGATCTGGACAAGAGCCCGGCCGACAACGTCAAGGCGCTGGCCAAGGCCAAGGGCGTCGAGCCTGGCGACATTACCGTCTGCATCCTGGACCGTCCCCGACACGCCGAGATCATCGCCTCGGTCCGCTCGGTGGGCGCGCGCGTGCACCTGATCACCGACGGCGACGTGGCCGGCGTGATCAACACCGCCGACCCCGAGACGGGGATCGACCTCTACGTCGGCTCGGGCGGCGCGCCCGAGGGCGTGCTAGCCTGCGCGGCGCTGAAGTGCGTGGGCGGCCAGTTCCAGGGCCGGCTGGTGTTCCGCAACGCCGACGAGCGCGCCCGCGCCGCCCGCGTCGGGATCACCGACCTCGACAAGAAGTACGACCTGCACGAGATGGTCCGCGCTGACGCGATCTTCGCGGCCACCGGCGTGACCAAGGGCGCGCTGCTGGACGGCGTCACCCACTCGGGCGGCTTCGTGCATACCCACACCCTGGTGATGAACTCGGCCACCCGCACCGTCCGCGAAGTGCGGATGAAGCGGCCGGTGTAAGGGGCAGGGCGCCGGCGCAACCGGGCCGGCGCCGCCTTCTCCACAACCAGCGTTCTGCGAGATTGCCTCGGCGCGCCCGGATATTCCCGGCGCAGGGGAAAAGCCATGCCTGCCCGCAACCCCGCGTGGAACTGGCGAACATGGTTCTTGAACATGTTCGACGAGCCAAAATAGTTAACGCCGCACGGAACGTTAGTGGCTTAAGCAATTTGGCACGGGGTCGCGAAAGCCGACCCTTCATTGGTGGGGAATTCAGGAATGCGGACTTTTGTCGGGGGCGCCGCGGCGCTCATCGCGGCGGCTTTTGTCGCCTCTGCGGCCAGCGCCAGCACGGTGGTGGTCACGCCCAGCAACATGATGGGCTGGAGCAATCCGGCGGGTGAGAACGGCAACGGCACGGGCTCGGCCACGATCACGACGGACTCGCCGCGTTCGGGCAACGGCTCGCTTGAGCTGCACGGCGACCGCACCCGCTTCGTGCTGGGCGACCTCTATTCGTCGGCATCGAACCTGGGCTCGTTCAGCGACTTCACCGACCTGGCGTTCGAGTACCAGGTCGACGCGGCGTCCACGAACGCCTGCTGCGACCCGATGTACTCGCCAGCGCTGCGTATCGTCGTGTGGGACAGCGGCACCAAGTACGACTTCGTCTGGGAGCAGGCCTATCAGACGGGCGGCTACGGGGCGGCGCAGCCGAAGGGCGACTGGAACACGGTGGGCGCCGGCGGCACCTTCTTCCGCAACACGACCAGCGAACTCGACCAGCGCACGCTGGCCAGCTGGGCCGGCTCGCTCTCGAGCAACGCCTACGTGGGCGCCGTCTACATCGGCGTCGGCAGCGGCATCGGCGCGGGCTACACCGCCTACGCCGACAACGTGACGGCCGGCGGCACGACCTACAACTTCGAGGCGGTCCCCGAGCCCGCGACCTGGGCCATGATGATCATGGGCTTCGGCGCGGCCGGTTCGATCATCCGCCGCCGCAAGGCGATCGCGGCCTAGGCCAGATCCGCAGCTGCGAAACCCGACGCCGTCTGGACCTCCGGGCGGCGTCTTTCGTTGGACGTCCGCTTCTGTCGTAGCCATGGACTAGGGCGATTGGTCCTGGCGACTCGTCGGGCCGGGGCCGATAGTGCCCGCTTGCGACGGAGCGGAGGCGAATGGCGGACGGGAACGCACCGGTGGGGTTCCTGGGGGTCACCCGGTCCCTGAGCGGCCGGCTCTGGCGCCAGCGGGCGGCCGACGCCGAGCTCACGCGCCGCCACCAGCTGAACCACGGCCTTTCCGAACCGCTGGCCCGCGCGCTGGCCTCGCGCGGCGTCACCGCCGACGGCGGCGGCGACTTCCTGAATCCGACGCTGAAGGCGCTGTTTCCCGACCCCTCCACGTTCGCCGACATGGACAGGGCCGCCGAGATCCTGGTCGACGCGCTGGAGGCGAAGCGCCGCGTGGTGGTCTTCGCCGACTACGACGTGGACGGCGCCTCGTCGGCCTCGCTCATCGTCCGCTGGTTCCGGGCCATGGGCCTTGAGCTGTCGATCTATGTCCCGGATCGGATCAATGAGGGCTACGGCCCGTCGCCTGCCGCCTTCCGCCGCCTGAAGGCCGAGGGCGCCGAACTGGTCGTCACCGTGGACTGCGGCGCAGCCGCGCACGATGCCCTGCAATGTGCAGCCGAGATCGGCCTGCCGGTCGTCGTCATCGACCACCACCTGATGCGGCCGGGCGAGATCCCGAAGGTCGCCGCCCTGGTGAACCCCAACAGGCCGGACTGCGGCTCGGGGCAGGGGCACCTGGCCGCCGCTGGGGTGGCCTTCGTGCTGCTGGCCGCCCTGAGCCGCGAGGCGCGGCGGCGGGGGCTGTTCAGCAGCGGTGAGCCCGACATCCGCAGCTGGCTGGACCTGGCTGCCATGGGCGCCGTCTGCGATGTGACCCAGCTCACCGGCTTCAACCGCGCGCTGGCGGCTCAGGGCCTGAAAGTGATGTCGGCCTGGGGCAATCCGGGCCTGAGGGCGCTGAAGGAGATCGCCAAGGCCAGCGGGCCGGCCTCGGTGTTCCACGTGGGCTTCCTGCTGGGCCCGCGGATCAACGCCGGCGGGCGCATCGGCCGCTCGGACCTGGGCGCGCGCCTGCTGTCCACCGACGACCCCGCCGAAGCCGCGGCGCTGGCCGCCGAGCTCGACGAGCTGAACGCCTCGCGCAAGCAGGTCGAGGCTGAAGTCCAGGAGGCCGCGGTCCGCCACATCGAGCGTGAGAGCAACCAGGCTGACGCACCGTGCCTCGTCGTGGCCGACGACGGCTGGCACCCGGGCGTCATCGGCATCGTCGCCGGGCGGCTGCGCGAGCGCTATCGAAAGCCGGTGATCGTCATCGGCGTCGACCGGCACGCCGACGTGGGTAAGGGCTCGGGCCGTTCGCAGCCGGGCGTGAACCTCGGCCGTGCGGTCCAGGCGGCGTACGAGGACGGCCTGCTGCTGGCCGGCGGGGGCCACGCCATGGCGGCGGGGCTGTCGGTGCGGCCGGACACGATTCCCGAACTACGGGCCTTCCTTTGCGAGCGTCTGGCCGCCGAGGCCGCGGCCGCCGCCGCCGAGGATGGCCTGGAGATCGACGCGCTGGTCACGACGCGCGGCGCGGACCGGTCGCTCTGGACCGAGTTCCAGCGCCTGGCCCCGTTCGGCCCTGGCAACCCCGAGCCGACGTTCGCTGCGGCCGACGTCCGCGTTGAGCGGCCGATGGCGTTGAAGGGCGGCCATGTGCGCTGCACGCTCACCGACAGCTCGGGCGGGCGACTCAAGGCCGTGGCCTGGCGAGTCGAGGACACCGAGGCCGGGCGCCGGCTGCTGCAGGAGGGCGGCGCTGTGCATGTGGCGGGCCGCCTGAAACCCGACGACTGGCAGGGGCGGGAAGGGGTGGAACTCGAGATCGAGGACGTCGCCGACCCCCGTCGGATTTAAGTGTCGCAGGCCGCTTGCGCCCCCAAACGAAGGTCGCTATAGAGCCGCCTCTCGCGCACGCGGTCCCTTCGTCTATCGGTTAGGACGTCAGGTTTTCAACCTGAAGAGAGGGGTTCGACTCCCCTAGGGACTGCCACGCGATTTCCCCCGTCAGATCGAGACCCGCGCAGAGCGCGACTTCGCGCCACGCGAATCACCATTGACGGCACATATGTTACAAGAACAGTGTTATAGTCGGCTCCGACCCATGTGTCGGGAGGGTAGCGGGCCGAGGGGCGAATGGCTGGTTACGAATTCGAGCATGTTGATGCGCCGCCGCCGGTGCGCATCCAGGGTCGCGTCAAATGGTTCGACGCCGGCAAGGGCTATGGGTTCATAGTTCCCGACGATCCAAGTCTTACGGATCTCAAGGATGTGCTGCTGCACGTCACGAGCCTCAGGACTTCGGGCCGCGAAAGCTGCCTCGAAGGCTCAATGATCACCTGCGACGTCGTGCGCCGGCCCAAGGGCTGGCAGGTGGCCGAGGTGGTGCTGGTGGATGAGAGTTCGGCCACGCCGTCCGAGCGTCGGCCCGACACCACGCGGTCCCGGCCCGAGGGCCTCAACCGCCCCGCGCGGCGTCCGCTGCAGGCCACCGGCCCGCTCGAAGAAGCCAAGGTGAAGTGGTTCAATCGCGCCAAGGGCTACGGCTTCGTGGTGCGTGATAGCGAGCCGGGCGACATCTTCGTCCACATCGAGACCCTGCGCCGTTCGGGCATGGAGGATCTCCAGCCGGGCGACTGCGTGATGGTGCGCTTCGCCGAAGGGCCCAAGGGGCTTGTCGTGGCCGAGATCGAGGCGTCTAACGTCGATTGACGTCGAGCCGCTTCGGAGCTGATCTTCGTGTTGCATGAGTTGATGGGGCGGAGCCTTGCGGGGGCGCTCGCCCTCAGCCTGCTGGCGGCCGCGCCGGCCCTGGCCCAGCTGCCGCGGCAGGACCCGAAGCACTGCAAGGGTCAGCCCGAGATCAAGCCGCTGGAGCCGCTGCAGATCCGCACCGACAAGGGCGCCCAGTCCTTCATGGTCGAGATCGCTGACAGCGACCGGGAGCGCGAGTACGGCCTGATGTGCCGCAAGAGCCTCGCGCCCGACCGCGGCATGCTGTTCCTGTTCAGCCGCGCCTCGCCCCAGATGTTCTGGATGCGGAATACCCTGATCCCGCTCGACATCGTCTACATCGGCGAGAACGGCCGGGTGGTCTCGATCAGCCGCAACGTCCAGCCGCTGGACGAGAGCGGCGCGCCGTCGGCGGGGCCGGCCAAGTTCGTGCTGGAGCTGGCGGGCGGCCGCGCGGCGCAGATCGGCCTGCTGCCCGGCGACCGGGTGCTGCACCGGGCCATGCCGCGTGGATGAGTTGATCCCCGAGCCGCCGGCCGGCTTCGTCCGCTCGCAGGGCCGCGGCCAGTTCTCCACCCACAACGGCCCGTACTTCCACCGGATCACCGAGGGCAGTGAGCTGGTCGAGCAAGCCTTCTACGCCCTGCCGCGCCACACCAACGGCATCGGCCTGGTCCATGGCGGCATGTTGTCGGCCTTCACCGACGGCCTGCTGGCCATGGCGGTCGGCCGCGGCACGAAGAACGTCGCGGTGACGATCCACCTCTCCATCGACTTCCTGCACATGGCCCGTCAGGGCGACTGGATCATCGGTGAGGCCAGGATGACCCGGGCGACCAAGGACGTGGCCTTCGCGGACGGCCGCCTGCATGCCCGCGGCGTGGACATCGTGCGGGCTTCCGGGGTCTTCAAGCTGATGGCGAGACACGGTTAGGTTTGCCGAAACGGCGAAACGCCCATATTGACGGGCCTCCGGCGCCCTCGGGGCGTAGCGCAGCCTGGTAGCGCATCTGCTTTGGGAGCAGAGGGTCGGGAGTTCGAATCTCTCCGCCCCGACCACGCCGGCGACTTTTAGGGGTTTGAACGAGCATGCTCGCGCGCATCTTCCGTCCGTCCAAGACCGCCATGCAGTCGGGCCGCGCCAAGGCCGCCGCATGGGTACTGGAATTCGAGCCCAAGGACGCGCGCCGTCCCGACCCGTTGATGGGCTGGACGGTGACCAGCGACACCGAGTCGAGCCAGGTGCGCCTGAGCTTCGACACCAAGGACGAGGCCGTCCGCTACGCCGAGGCCCATGGCATCGCCTTCCAGCTGATCGACCCGGCGCCGGCCAAGCGCATCATCAAGGCGTATGCCGACAACTTCTCGTTCGGCAGACGCATCCCCTGGACCCACTAGGGCCTGGCATCCGGCCCGCGAGCGCCCGTAGCTCAACCGGATAGAGCATCCGCCTTCTAAGCGGACGGTTGCAGGTTCGAGTCCTGCCGGGCGCGCCAACTTCCTAGGCGGCCATTATCCCCCGAAGGTGATCAGCGCACGCCGCGAGCGCGGCGGGGCTCTGCTCGGCCTTGGCGATCGACATGGCGCCGGAGAACAGCGCCACGACGACGTCGGCGAACGCCTCGGGACTCGGCTGGGCGAACGACGCGTCGTCAGCCGCCAGCCGTTCCGCGATCGCCCCGCGCCAGGCGGCGTACTCCGCGGCGAGCGCGGCGCGAACGTCTTCGTCCGCCAGGGAGAGCTCCAGAGCCAGGTTGCCGAGCGGACAGCCGGTGACAGCGCCCCGGCGCTGGAGATGAGCCGCGGTCTCGTCGAACGCGTGCAGGATGCCCGCCGCGGCGGTGGGCGCGTTGCGCACCGTCTCGATCCACGTGGAGGCGACCTCGGCCGACACCCGTTCGGCGATAACGGCGAGCGCGAGGTCCTTCTTGCTCGGGAAATGATGGTGCAAGGCGCCGCCCGTGACGCCGGCCTCGCGCACCACGTCGTGCACGCTGGTCGCGCGATAGCCGACGGTCTGGAAGAGCCGGTCGGCGGCGTCCAGCACGCGGCGGCGGAGGCCGGCGGGATCGTTGGTTCGGGCCGCAGGGGCGCGGGGCATCGGCGTTCCTCTCACGCCGGAGTACCATCGTTGACAAAACCGGACAACCGGTCTGTTTTGCACGCGAGGAGACCCCGCAATGCTCGACAGGAGGATCATGATGACCGCGCTCACAGCGATGGCCGCCGCGCCGTCGGCTCTTGCGCAGGCGACGCCGGCGCATGGCGTACTGGAGCTGCGCCAGTACAAGATCGCCCACGGCCGGCGCGACGAGATGATCCGGCTGTTCGAGGCGCAGTTCGTGGAGAGCCAGGAGGCGCTGGGCATGCGTCTCGTGGGCCAGTTCCGCGATCTGGACGACCCTGACCGCTTCACCTGGCTGCGCAGTTTCCCGGACATGGCGGCGCGCGAGCAGGCGCTCAACGCGTTCTACTTCGGTCCGGTCTGGCAGGCCTACCGCGGCGAGGCCAACCCCATGCTGGACGACAACGACAACGTCCTGCTGCTGAAGCCAGCGACGTCGGCGCTGGCCTTCGCCCCGCCGACGCGACCGCGCGGGGCGGGCGCGCCAGGGCTCGTCGTGGCGACCATCCACTATCTCTGGAAAGACCCGGGCGAGGGGTTCGCGACATTCTTCGCCGAGCGGATGGCGCCCGAACTGGCCGCGGCCGGGCTGCCGGTCCTGGCCGCCTACGTGCCGGAGAACGCGCCCAACACCTTCCCGCGGCTGCCGGTTCGCCAGAATGAGAAGGTCTTCGTCTGGTTCACGCGGGCGGACAGCGCACAAGCCTACGCGGCCGCGCGGCGGCGCCTGCTGGCGCGTGCCCTGTGGCGAACCGGCATCGGCCCGGCGCTGGCAGACTACGAGGAACGCGACGCCCAGGTGCTGCGCCTGGCGCCGACGCCGCGGTCTGCGCTGCGCTAGATCTCTACCGTGGCGGGATTGCGCCGCGGATGACCGGATTGTGGAAGGTCATGAAGACGAATGCAGTGCCCGCCGGCCCGCGATAGGCGCCTGACGCTTCGGCGAGATCACAGGCAAGGGCTGTGAACTGCCAGGCCTCTTGCTCTGTGCAATTGATCTTGCGGTTCGTGTATCGCGACAGGCCGTGGCGCTCACCGAAGTCCCGCGCCAGCTCCGCGTCGCGCGCGAGGTCTTCCGGCACCGAGGGATGGTCCCATCCCCACAGCCAGGAACCATCTTCGGTGTTGTAAGTCCCGATGACCTGGACGGCGGCCACCACGAGCTGGCCCGAGCCAATGAAGCTGATGGAACCTTCATCGAGGTCGGCCGCCCAACGCTCGATGGAGTCGAACCCCCAGGCGTCGATGTGCGACTGGGTCTTGAGTTGGAGGCGCTCCATGCTGCGCTCGAGCGTCGCCTCGGGTTCGCGCACGCGCCGAGCTCCTCTGCCTGCCGATCCGCTGTCTGGAAGATAGCCTGCCAGAGGAGAACGAAACAAGCACCCTGGAGCGCGCTGAGCCCGATACGCTTCAAGGCTCGGGCTTTCGTCGTGTTCGTCCAACAAGGTCGCGTGTAAGGACCTCAAATGTCCTGGACCAAGACCTATGAAGAGGCCGAGCCGCAGCGGGTGAACAAGTGGCTCGCCCAGAGCGGCGTCTGCTCGCGACGCGAGGCCGAGGCTCTGATCGGCGAGGGGCTGGTCTATATCGACGGCGAGCGCGTCGAGGACGCCGGGCGCAAGATCCTGCCGGGCCAGACCCTGACGCTCACCGACAAGGCCGAGGGGCGCCTGGAAGGCTTCACCGCCGTCCTCAACAAGCCGACGGGCTACGTCTCGGGCCAGCCGGAGCCGGGCTACACGCCGGCCGTACGGCTTCTGACCCGCGCTGCCCTGGTCGGCGAGAGCGCGACGATCCCGGACGCCAAGATGAGCCTGCCGCCGCTCGGCCGACTGGACCTCGATAGCCACGGCCTCCTGATCCTGTCCAACGACGGGGTGCTGGCGAAGGCGGTGATCGGCCCGCAGTCCGAGCTCGACAAGGAGTACGTCGTCCGCGTCGCCGGCCGGATCGACGACGCCACGCTGGGCAAGCTGCGGCACGGGCTGGAGCTCGACGGCCGCAAGCTGCGGCCGGCCAAGGTCACGGTCGTCCAGGGGCAGGTCCTGCGGTTCGTCCTGACCGAGGGCCGCAACCGCCAGATCCGCCGGATGTGCGAACTGGTGGGCCTGCGGGTCATGGACCTCGAGCGCATCCGCATCGGCCCGCTGGAGCTGGGCGACCTGCCCGAGGGCAGGTGGCGAGTGCTGACCTCCGCCGAACGCGAGGCGATGATCAGGTCGTCGAAGGGATCGGCGTCCGGTCCGGCCTGAGCGGCACGACCCAGTCGGCCCGACCCGGCATCTCTTCCAGGATCCAGCGCGTGATCCGCTCGTAGTGCTGGATGAATTGCCCCACCTCGGCGTCGGACATGCCGCCGCCGGAGCGGGCGCGCAGCTTGTGCTCCTGCTCGGTGCGCCAGCCGCGGACCACGTCGAAGCCGGGCGCCTGCAGAAGAACCAGCCGATCGAGGCGGCCGAACAGCGCCTGGTATCCCTCGCCCAGCTGGCGGTTGACGAAGCCCCGCCAGGCGCCGGTCGGGTCGTCACGACGCTCCAGCGGGTTGATCGCATTGCGGAGCCGCTCGACGGGTTCCGGCCGCGCGCCGACGCACCAGCCTTCGAGGATCACCACGTCCACCGGCCCCTCGACCTCGCGCCAGCGCGATTTCGGCAGCCGCTCGTCGCTGGCCTTGTCGAAGGCGGGCAGGGGCGTCACGCCGGGCCGGCGCAGATGGTCCAGCACGGCGCAGGCCAGGGCGACGTCGTGGGTGCCGGGCGGTCCGCGCACCGCCAGCAGCCGGTGCGTCTGGTTCGCCAGCCAGCGGCGGGCCTCGCGGCCCAGGTAGAAATCGTCCAGCGAGATCGCCACCACGTTCAGCCCATGGGCGCGGAGGTAGGCGGCCGTCGCGGCCGAGATGGTGGATTTGCCCGAGCCCTGCGCGCCGCAGAGACCCACCAGGGCCGTCCGCCCGAAGTCGGCGCGCCAGTCCACGCAGCGGTCGGCCAGCGGTCGGCACAGGTCGTCGAACGTCTGCCGGAAGCCTTCCGGAAGCCGCTCGTCGGCCATGAAGCCCGCCAGCCAAGCCTCGAAGTGGCTCCCGCCGCCTGCGATCCTAGTATCCCCCGATGATCGGCAGAATCTCCCCCGTGATGTAGCTGGAGGTCTGCGGTGACGCCAGGAAGACGAAGGCAGGGGCGATCTCTTCCGGCTGGGCGGGGCGGCCCATCGGCGTCTTCTTCCCGAACTGCTTCAACTGTTCGCCTCCGCGGTCGGCCGGATTGAGCGGCGTCCAGACGGGTCCGGGCGCCACGGCGTTGACCCGCACGCCCTTCTTGATCAGCGAGCCGGCCAGCGAGCGCGTGAAGGCGTGGATTCCGCCTTTGGTCATCGAATAGTCCAGCAGCTCCTTTGACCCCTCCAGCCCCGTGACCGAGCCGGTATTGATGATCGCCGAGCCCGGCTTCAGGTGTGGAGCGGCCGCCTTGGCCAGGTTGAAGTAGCCGTAGAGGTTGGTCTTCAGCGTCCGGTCGAAGTGCTCGTAGGTGATGTCCTCGATCGACGTCGCATGCTCCTGGAACGCCGCATTGTTCACGAGGATGTCGAGACCGCCCAGCTCGTCGAGCGTGCGCTGCACGGCCGCCTCGGCATAGCTGGGGTCGGAGACGTCGCCCGGGATCAGGATGGCGCGGCGGCCTTCCGTCTCCACAGCGGCCTTGGTGGCCTCTGCGTCCTCCGTCTCCTCCAGATAGGCGATCGCCACGTCGCAGCCCTCACGGGCGAACAGCACAGCGACAGCGCGCCCGATGCCGCTGTCCGCGCCCGTGATCAGGGCGACCTTGCCCTCCAGCTTTCCGGAGCCCTTGTAGAACGGCGCATCCCACATGGGCTGCAGCGACAGCTCGGCCTCGACGCCCGGTTTCTCCAGGTGCTTCCCGGGCATGGGCGGGACGGGGTATTCGCGGGCCCCGGTCTGGGGCGGCGGCTCGTCCTCCTTGGGCTGGAAGGACCGCGCTTCCTTCGCCTCGATCCCATCCTGGATGCGGCGTTCCTCGTCCGCGACCTCGCGGGCGTTCTGCTCGAATTGCTGTTGCGGCGTATTGGCCATGGCCGTCCCTTTCGTGGCTTGCGGCAGCAAGCGCGGGGCGGGCGGCGAGGTTCCGGTCAGGCGCCCTTGAGGGCGTCCAACCCGCGGCGCAGGTCGGCGATCAGGTCGGCCGGGGCCTCAAGGCCGATGTGCAGGCGCATCAGGGGGCCGCCGTAGGCGCGCAGGTGCTTGCGGACCTTCAGTTGCGGGTCGCAGGCGATGGCCAGGCTTTCGAAGCCGCCCCAGGAGAAGCCCAGCCCAAACAGGTGAAGCGCGTCGAGGAAGGCGTTCACCGCCCCGTCGGGCGCGGGCTTCAGCACGAAGCCGAACAGGCCGCAGGCGCCGGTGAAGTCGCGGGCCCAGAGGTCGTGGTCCGGCGCGCCGGGCAGGGCCGGGTGCAGCACCTGCGCCACCTCCGGCTGGTCTCGCAGCCAGGCGGCGACCTCGAGGGCGCTCTTGCCGTGCCGGGCCATCCGCGTGGGCAGGGTTCGCAGGCCCCGCAGCATCGCGTAGGCGTCCTCGCCCGAGACCGCCCAGCCCATGTGGTGGATGCCGTCGCCCAGCTTGCGGGCCAGCCCCGGGTCACGCGCCGCGGCCGAGCCCATGAAGACGTCGGAGTGGCCACCCACGTACTTCGTCAGGGCCTGGATCGAGACATCGATACCGTGGTCCAGCGGCTTGAACGTCAGACCGGCGCCCCAGGTGTTGTCGATGGCGGTGAGTATGCCGCGCGCGCGGGCCAGGGCGGCGATCCGAGGCGCGTCCTGCATCTCGAACGACAGCGAGCCCGGGCTCTCCAGCAGGATCATGCAGGTCGCGTCGGAGGCGCCGCCGACCAGCGCTTCGGGCGGCGTGCGCGGGTCGTAGTACGTCACGGCCACGCCAAAGCGCTTCAGGACGTTGTCGCAGAAGCGGCGGACCGGCTTGTAGACGTTGTCGACGACCATCACCTCGTCGCCGGCCTTCAGCAGGGCCATCATCGCGCCCGAGATCGCGGCGATCCCCGACGGGTAGAGCGATACCCCAACCGCGTGCTCCATCTCGGCCAGCGCCGATTGCAGCGCCGCCTGCGCGGAAAGGCCGGCGCGGCCATAGGTGAGGTAGTTGGCGTCGTCGTACAGCGCATCGGCGTTGGGCAGCAGAACGGTCGAACCCTTCTGGATCGGCGGCCCCACGGTCTTCACAAGGGCGCCGGCGATCTTGCCGGCGTGGATCAGGCGGGTTTCGTCCGACATGCGGGGTTGCGGGTCCAGGCGACGCTGGCGAAAGTGCCAGGGCTCTTAGAGCCCCAAGCCCTTCTGCGATTCAAGGGAGCAGCGATGATCCGGCGCCTCACGGCGATCGCGGCGATGACGGCGCTTCTCGGCGCCTGCAGCGGCCCGAAGCCCGAGGCGAAGCCGCCCGAGAAGGCCCCTGCGGCCAAGGCGGCCGCGGCGCCGGCCAGCTACAAGGCCGCCAAGAGCCCGACGCTGGAGGCGGTGCGCAAACGCGGCTACCTCGCCTGCGGCGTCCATCCGGGCCTGCCGGGCTTCGCGCTGAAGGACGCCCGCGGCGAATGGCGCGGGTTCGACGTCGATATCTGCCGCGCGGTGGCCGCCGCCACGCTGGGCGACGCCAGCAAGGTGCGCTTTACGGTCGTGGGCGCCCAGGACCGGTTCGGCGCCCTGCAGAAGGGCGCGCTGGATCTGCTGTCGCGGAACACGTCCGAGACGTTCGCCCGCGACGCTGGCCTCGGCCTGACGTTCCCGGTGGTCACCTATTACGACGGCCAGGGCTTCCTGGCGCGGCGCGCCATGCAGCTCACCAGCGCGGAGGAACTGAGCGGCGCGCGGGTCTGCGTGCAGGAGGGCACGGCCAGCGCCGGCAACGTCGAGGACTATTTCCGTGTCCGCGGCATGCGCTACCGGGCCGTGATGGCGGCCTCCGAAGAGCAGGCCCGGGCGCTCTACGAGAACGAGAACTGCGACGTCTTCACCGCCGACGTCTCGGCCCTGGCGGCCTCGCGCTCGCTGCTGGCGAACCCGAACGCCCATGTGATCCTGCCCGACGTGATCTCCAAGGAGCCGCTGGGGCCGGTGGTGCGCCGCGACGACCCCGTCTGGGCCGAGATCGTGCGCTGGACCGTCTACGCAACCCTGCTGGGCGAGGAACTGGGCCTGAGCGCGCGCACGGTGGAGCAGGCGCGCGAGACGGCGACTGATCCCGAGACGCGCCGCCTGCTCGGTGTCGAGGGCGACCTGGGCGCGCTGCTGGGGCTGAAGGCCGATTGGGCGTTCCAGGTGATCCGCCAGGTCGGCGCCTATCACGAGATCTTCCGCCGCGACCTGGGCCAGGACTCAGCCCTGCGGTTGGACCGCGGGCTGAACGCCCTCTGGAACGCGCCAGCGCCGGGGCTGATGTACGCACCGCCGATGCGCTGAAGGGCGCTAGAGGTCCATCACCATGGCGCAGCGGTTCTCCAGGCCCTTCGCCGCCTCGTAGCCGAGCATCTGGCGGATGCCAGCCGGCGCCTCGGCCGGGTCCCACTCGCGGAACCCGAAGGACGCGTAGAACGGCGCGTTCCACGGGACATTGCGGAAGGTCGTCAGGCTGAGCCGCTTGAGACCAAGGCCGCGCGCATGGTCGGTGGCGGTCTGCAGCAGGCGGCGGCCGATACCCTGACCCTGGTAGCCGCGCAGCACGTCCACCTCGTCGATGTGCAGGCGACCCTCCGAGACGCTGGCCGCCAGGTATCCGACCGTCTCACCGTCGGCGTCGGCCACCCACAGCGAACCCGCCTTCAGGTGCGGCCGCCAGGTGTCGACGGATGAGGCGTCGGTGAGCAGCCAGTCGGGGACGTCACGGCCTTCGAAGGCGGACGCGGCCGACCGTTCGATGGCGGGGATCAGGGCGAGGTCGGTCTCTCGGGCGAGGCGTATCTCGATGGATCAGGCTCCGGTCACGACGGCGGTGTCGGGGCGGCCGCCCCATTCCGTCCACGAGCCATCATAGACCGCCACGTCGAACCGGCCCAGCCGGGCCAGGGCCAGGGCCAGCACAGAGGCCGTTACGCCGGAGCCGCAGGTCGTCACGATCGGCCGGGCGAGGTCCACGTGGGCGAAGGCGGCCTTCAGATCCTCGGCCGACTTCAGCGTGCCGTCGGCGTTCAGCACCTGGTCGAAGGGCAGGTTCAGCGCGCCCGGCATATGGCCCGAGCGCAGGCTGGCGCGCGGTTCAGGCGCTTCGCCCTTGAACCGGCCGGCCGAGCGGGCGTCGACGACCTGGGCGGAGCTGTCGGCCAGGATGCCGGTCACCTGCGCCAGGTCCTTCACGAGGGCCATGTCGGGCTGCGGCGCCACGGCGACGGGATGCGCCACCGCGGGCGCGATCTCGACGGGCCGCCCCTCCGCGCGCCATTTCCTCAGGCCGCCGTCCAGGACAAAGACGTTCGCGTAGCCCATCACCCGCAGCGTCCACCAGACCCGCGGCGCCGAGTAGATGCCGTGGGCGTCGTAGACGACGATCGTGGCGTCCCGGGCCAGGCCCAGCGCGCCGGCGTCGCGGGCGAAGGCCTCGGCCGTCGGCAGCATGTGGGGCAGGTCGACCGTCGTGTCGGCGATGGCGTTGATGTCGAAGAACACCGCGCCGGGGATGTGGCCCGCCAAGTAGCTGTCGCGGCCGTGGCCGGGCTGGCCGACCAGGGGCAGGGTGGCGTCCACGACGCGCACGTTCGGGTCGCCCAGCCGCTCGGCGAGCCAGGCGGTGGAGACGAGGGGGTCTATTCCAGCCATGTGGGGACGGGCAGGCCCTTCTCCCGCAGGAACGGCGGGTTGAAGATCTTGGACTGATAGCGCTGGCCGTGGTCGCACAGCATGGTGACGATGGTGTGGCCCGGGCCCAGGTCCTGGGCCATGCGGATCGCGCCGGCGACGTTGATCCCGGTCGAGCCGCCCATCACGAGACCCTCGAACTCCATCAGGTCGAAGATCGCCAGCAGCATCTCCTCGTCGGAAATCCGGTAGGCGTGGTCGATCTTCAGGCCTTCCAGGTTGGCGGTGATCCGGCCCTGGCCGATACCCTCGCTGATCGAGTTGCCCTCGGCCTTAAGTTCACCGTCGGTGTAGTACTTGTAGAGCGCCGCGCCGTGGGGGTCGGCCAAGCCGATCTTCACGTTCGGGTTCCGCTCCCGCAGCGCTTGGGCCACGCCGGCCAGCGTTCCGCCCGACCCCACCGCGCTGATGAAACCGTCGACCTTGCCGTCGGTCTGATGCCAGATCTCGGGCCCGGTGCCCCGGACGTGCGCCTCACGGTTCGCGACGTTGTCGAACTGATTGGCCCACACCGCGCCGCTCGGCTCCTTAGCGTCAAGTTCCGCCGCCAAGCGGCCGGAATACTTCACATAGTTCATCTCGTTGGCGTAGGGGACCGCGTCCACCTCCACGAGCTCGGCGCCGAACAGCCGGATGGCGTCCTTCTTCTCCTGGCTCTGGGTGCGCGGGATGACGATGGTGCATTTGTAGCCCAGCGCCTTGCCGACCATGGCCAGGCCGATGCCGGTGTTGCCCGCCGTGCCCTCGACGATCCGACCGCCGGGCCGCAGCAGGCCCTTCTGTTCGGCGTCGCGGATGATGTAGAGCGCCGCGCGGTCCTTCACCGACTGGCCCGGGTTCATGAACTCGGCCTTGGCGAGGATCTCGCACCCCGTCATCTCGCTGGCGCGGCGCAACCGCAGGAGCGGCGTGTTGCCGATGAGGTCGAGAATGGACGGCGCGACTTGCATGGCCGCCTACTTAGGCAAGCGCACGCGCCGCGAACAGGGGTCCGCTCAAGCTTTGATGAGGCTGAGCTGCACGACGTCGGTCCGCTGGGTGCGGAAGCCGGCTTCGCAATAGCTCAGGTAGAAGCGCCAGAGTTTTCGGAACCGCTCGTCGAAACCCAGGTGGGTGATCTCGTCCCAGGCCGCCTCAAATCGCTTCAGCCATTCCGAGAGCGTGTCGGCATAGTGGACCCCGAACCGCGAGACCTGACCCCAGGAGAGACCGGCCTTGTCGGTCACCAGCTTCAGCCGCTCCTCGGAGGGCAGCATGCCGCCCGGAAAGATATACTTCTGGATGAAGTCCGGCGTGCGCTTGTAGTGCTCGAAGTACTCGTCGCGGATCGTGATGATCTGCAGGCCGGCCTGGCCGCCCGGCTTCAGGCTGTCGCGCACCTTGTCGAAATAGGTGGGCCAGTAGCGCTCGCCGACCGCCTCGAACATCTCGATGGACGCCACGCGGTCGAAACGGCCCTCCACGTCGCGATAGTCGACGAGCCGGATGTCGGCCTTCTCGTTCAACCCCTCGCGGAACATTCGCTCCTGGGCGAACTTGAACTGCTCCTCGGAGATGGTGATCGCGGTGACTTTCGCCCCAACGTCCTTCGCCGCGAACTCGGCGAACCCGCCCCAGCCGCAGCCGATCTCCAGCACATGATGGTCTGGGGCCAGGCCCATGCTCTCGCACAGCGTCCGGTACTTGCGGTTCTGGGCGTCGGAGAGCTTCTCGCCGGGCGCTTCGAAGCGCGCGGCCGAGTAGGTCATCGTCGAGTCCAGCCAGCGCGAGTAGAACGCATTGCCCAGGTCGTAGTGGGCGTGGATGTTCTTCTTCGAGCCCGAGCGGCTGTTGTTGCGGTGGAACAGGTGCTCCAGCACGTTCATCGCCGCCATGAAGGGCGTGCCGAACGATACCTTCTCGAAGCGGGCGTAGTTCGAGGCTAGCACCTCCAACAGCACCGGAAGATCGGGCGTGTCCCATTCGCCGGCCATATAGCCCTCGCCGAAGCCGATGGTGCCGTTCGAGATCGTGCGCTTGATGAAGTCGTAGTCGTGGACGAACAGCGTCGCCTCGGGCCCGGGCTCGATCCCTTCCAGCCGAATCGACCGGCCATCGGGCAGCACAAAGGTCATCACACCCCAGCGCCAGTTGCGGATGATCGTCTTCGCCGCTGTGCGGAACACCAATGGCGTTCCTGAAAGGTCCGTCACCGGCGAACCTCCGACCATTCTCACGCCCCCAAACCCACGCCGAGGATAAACACCGACGGCTGTGCGCGCTATCGGTCGTGCTGGGGATACGGTCAAGACGTCGATCGGGACGCGCCGCCTTTGCGCTTGAGATGACGCGCGGGGCGGGCGACTAGAGGCGCCGAACCGGCGCGCGAAGGAGCAACATGGCCGTCCTCACCCTCGACCGCTGGAATCTTTCGATCGGCGACGACCATCCGCTGGTGGTGATCGCCGGCCTGAACGTCTTCGAGGACCTGGACATGGCCCTCGAGGTCGGCCGGAAGCTGAAGGCGATCTGCGCGGCGCTGGAGCTGCCGTACGTGTTCAAGGCCAGCTTCGACAAAGCCAACCGCTCGTCGATCCGCAGCTACCGCGGCCCGGGCCTGGTCGAGGGGCTGAAGATGCTCGCCGCCGTGAAGGCCGAGCTGGACACGCCGATCTGCACCGACCTGCACGAGGTGGAGCAGGCCGCGCCCGTTGCCGCCGTCGCCGACCTCGTCCAGATTCCGGCCTTCCTCTGCCGCCAGACCGACCTGGTCGTCGCCACGGCCCGCGCCACCGCCGACGCCGGCGGCCTGCTGCACGTGAAGAAGGGCCAGTTCCTGGCGCCGTGGGACGCCCGCGCCATCATCGACAAGATCCGCGAGGCGACGCCCGGCAAGGACCTCACCATCCTCTGCGAGCGGGGCGTCTCGTTCGGCTACAACAACCTGGTCGTCGACATGCTGGGCATCGCGCGGATGCAGGAACTGGGCGTGCCCGTGACCATCGACGCCACACACGCCGTCCAGCTTCCCGGCGCCGACCCGCGCAGCAACAGCGTCGCCACCGGCGGCCGGCGCGAGGGCGTGCCGGTGATCGCCAAGGCGGCCGTGGCTGCCGGCGCGAACGGCGTCTTCCTGGAATTCCATCCCGATCCCGACCGCGCGCTCTGCGACGGCCCCAGCGCTCTGCCGCTGACGGCCGCAGAAGGCCTCCTGAAACAGCTCAAGGCGATCCACGGCGTGGTCCGCGCCGCTTGACCCGCCAGACAACGCGCCGCACACGCTAGCCGTATGGACTTGGCCGCTCTCCAGCAGCTTCTCGGTGACCTTCCCGGCAAGCGCGTCGCCTGCGTCGGAGACCTGATGGTCGACCGCTTCGTCTACGGCAGCGTCAGCCGCGTCTCGCCCGAGGCGCCCATCCCCGTCCTGGCCCGCCAGCGCGAGCTGAAGATGCTGGGCGGCGGCGGCAACGTCGCCCGCAACATCGCGGCGCTCGGCGGTTCGGTGGCCCTGGTCGGCCTGATCGGCGGTGACGCGGAGGGCCATGAGGCGTCGCGACTGGTGGGCGAGGAGCAGCCGGCCATCGAGGGCTACCTCGTCACCGATCCCAACCGGCCCACCACGCTGAAGACCCGCTTCGTCTCGGGCGGCCAGCAATTGCTGCGCGTCGATCTGGAGGAGAGCCGGCCGGTCGCGGGCGACATCGAGCAGCGCCTGATCCGTACGATCAAGGATGCGGCGCGCGGCGCGGGCGTGATCCTGATCTCGGACTACGGCAAGGGCGTTGTCACCGACGCGGTGATCGCCGCCGCGCACGAAGTGGCCGCCGAGACCGGCGCGAAGGTGATCGTCGACTCCAAGGCCCGCTCGTTCGCCCGCTACGGCGACATCGATCTGGTGAAGCCCAACGCCTCGGAGCTGGCCTACGCCACCGACATGCCCACCGAGACCGACGCCCAGCTCGAGGCGGCCATCGCCAGGGCGCTTGAGCTATGGTCGACGAAGGGGGTGCTGGTCACGCGCGCCGCCAAGGGCGTGTCGCTGGGCCTGCGGGGCGAGCCGGTCCGCCACTTCCGCACCACGCCGCGCGAGGTGTTCGACGCCTCGGGGGCGGGGGACACGGCGCTGGCCGCACTGGGGCTCTCCATCGCGGCGGGCGCCAGCCTGGACGACGCCATCGCGTTTGCGCAGCTCGCCTCGGGCGTGGCGGTCGGCAAGGCCGGCACGGCGACGGTCGGTCCCGACGAGCTGGTCGAGGCCGTCCTGTCGGCCCACACCGCCGTCGCCGAGGGCAAGGTGGCAACGATCCAGCGCCTGGCCGAGGAGGTCGCCCGCTGGCGCGCCCAGGGCCTGAAGGTGGGCTTCACCAACGGCTGCTTCGACATCCTGCACAAGGGCCACGTGGCCTACTTGGCCCAGGCGCGCACGTGGTGCGACCGGCTGGTGGTGGGCGTGAACTCCGACGCCTCGGTGCGCGAGTTGAAGGGCGAAGGCCGCCCGGTGAACGACCTGGAGAGCCGCGCCCTGGTGCTGGCGGGCCTGCGCAGCGTCGATCTCGTGGCCCCGTTCGACGAACTCACCCCGATCCGCCTGATCGAGGCGGCGCGACCCGACGTCCTGATCAAGGGCGCCGACTACACCGAAGACCAGGTGGTCGGCGGCGACCTGGTGAAGTCCTGGGGCGGCGAGGTGAAGCTGGCCGAGATCGTCGACGGCTATTCGACCTCGGCCGCCATCGCGCGCATGACGCGGAAGGAGGCCAAGGCATGATGGGCCTTTCAAATGACTAGGCGGATCGTCTTCGTCACCGGCGGCGCGGGCTTCATCGGCTCGAACATCGTGGCCAAACTGGCCGAGGACCGCGACCTGGACGTCGTGGTCTGCGACCGGCTGCACGAGGCCGAGTTGGGCAAGTGGCGCAACATCGCCAAGTCGCCCATCGGCGACTTCGTGGCGCCGGAAGACATGTTCGACTGGCTGGAGAAGCGCTGGCGCGACATCGAGCTGGTCGTCCACATGGGCGCGATCTCGTCCACGACCGAGCCCGACGCCGACAAGATCATCCACTCGAACTTCACACTCAGCCGCGACCTGTTCCGCTGGTGCGCCGACCGGCAGCGGCGGCTGGTCTACGCCTCGTCGGCGGCCACCTACGGCGCGGGCGAGCACGGGTTCGACGACGACAACGACTACGAGGCCTTGGCGGCGCTGCGGCCGTTGAACACCTATGGCTGGTCGAAGGCGCTGTTCGACCTCTTCGCCGTGCGCCAGGCCAACCGCGACTACGCGCCGCCGCAGTGGGTGGGGCTGAAGTTCTTCAACGTCTACGGGCCTAACGAGGAGCACAAGCACTCGATGAAGTCCGTGGCCTCGCAGATCTGGCCCAAGGTGCGCGAGGGCCACGCGGTCCAGCTCTTCAAGAGCTACCGCAAGGACGTGCCCGACGGCGGCCAGACGCGCGATTTCGTCTATGTGCGCGACGCCGCCGACGTGACCCGCTGGCTGTTCGAGAATCCGCAGGTGAACGGCATCTACAACCTGGGCTCGGGGCAGGCGCGGACCTTCGAGGACATGGCGCGGCAGGTCTTCGAGGCGGCCGGGAAGAACGCCCAGATCGAGTACACGCCCATGCCGCCGGCGATCCGGGACAAGTACCAGTACTTCACCGAGGCCAAGATGGAGCGCTTGGCCGCGGCGGGCTACGCAAAGCCGCTGACTCCGCTGGAGGAGGGGATCGGCGACTACGTCGGCCGGTTCCTCAGCCAGCCGGACTCCTACCGCTAGCCATGGCCGACCCGCCGGCCCGCCGACGCACGCGCTGGTGGCTGGCGGCCTTGTTGGGCGCGGCCCTGGTGGTCGCCACGGGCGTTGCGGTGTTCTGGGGCGACCTCGTCTCCACGGCCCTCGACCCGAAGGTGCCGTTCCAGACCTACGAACCGCCGCCGGGACCGGACTATTCAAAGTCGGCGTCCTGGTACCTGCGGCCTAAGCCGGGCGGCGACCTGAAGGCCGACGTCTTTTTCGTGGCCCCCACCACCTATGATGGCGGGCGCAACTGGAACGCCCGGCTGAACGCGCGCAAGGCGAACCGGCAGTTCGAGCGGGTGATGGCGCCGAACTACGTAGGGCCTTTCGTGAGCGTCGGGCGCGTTTTCGCCCCGCGCTACCGCCAGGCTAGCCTCTACAGCCTGACGACCCTGCGCGAGGACGCGCGCGAGGCGCGGCAGTTCGCCTACGGCGACATCCGCGACGCCTTCCGCTGGTACGTCGACCAGGACAACGGCGGGCGGCCCTTCATCATCGTGGGCGTCGAACAGGGCGGCACGCTGGCGACGCGGCTGCTGAGCGAGGAGGTGGCGCGCGACCCGGTGCTGCAGAGCCGGCTGGTGGCGGCCTATCTCATCGACACCGTGGTTCCTGCCGACGCCCCACCCGTCGCGCCCTGCGTGCAGAAAGGCCAGGCCGGCTGCCTCGCCGCGTGGGCGCGGGTCTACGAGGGCGACTTCGACACCGGAAAGCGCCTGCTGGACCGCGCGCTCGTCTGGAACGAGCACGGCGAGCTGGCCAACCTTTCGCCGCGACCGGCGCTCTGCTTCAACCCGCTCCTGGGCGCCGTGAGCGACCAGCCGGCGCCCGCTCGGCTGCACCTGGGCGCGGCGAACGCGACGGGCCTGGAGTGGGGCGCGAGGCCCGCCTTCATGGCGCGGCAGGTCGCGGCGCGCTGCGAAGGCGGCGTGCTGGTGGTGACACATCCGAAGTCGTCGTCGCTGAAGCAGGGCGGCGACTGGGCCGACCGGCAGAAGGCCCCCGGCTTCAACCTGTTCTACGCCGACCTCGAAGCGGACGCGAAAGAGCGGCTGGCGGCCTGGCTCGCCCGTTGAGTAAGGTCCTCGGAACGATACCGGAGGACGCCATGACCAATCGCCAGATCGTGCTGGACCGGCTGCCGCAGGGCGACAAGCTGGCGCCCGAACACTTCGCGCTGAACGCCGGCGAGCGTCCGACGCCGGGCGAGGGCGAGGTGCTGCTGAAGACCCGCTACATCTCGCTCGACGCCGCCAACCGCGCCTGGATGCAGGGGGCCACCTACCGCGCCGCGCTAGGCGCAGGCCAGGTAATGGCCGGCGGAGGGCTCTCCGAGGTGGTGGAATCCCACGTCCCGCACCTGAAGACCGGCGACCTCGTCTTCGCCGACACGGGTTGGCAGGAATACGCGGCGCTGCCCGGCAAACACCTGAAGAAGCTCCCCGACCTGAAGCCCGAGACACACCTGCTCAGCGTCTATGGCGTCGCGGGCCTCACCGCCTATTTCGGCCTGCTGGAATGCGGCCAGCCCAAGGCCGGCGAGACCGTCGTCGTCTCGGCCGCCGCTGGATCGGTCGGCTCGATCGTCGGCCAGATCGCGAAGATCAAGGGCTGCAAGGTCGTGGGCATCGCCGGCGGTGAGGAAAAGGGCCGCTGGCTGGTGGACGAACTCGGGTTCGACGCGGCGGTCGACTACAAGTCGCCGGAGTTCAAGCGCCAGCTACGCGCCGCGCTCCCGGACGGCATCGACGTCTTCTTCGACAACACCGGCGGCGACGTCTTCGAGGCCTGCCTGTTCGCCATGCGGAACCATGGCCGCATCGCCTGCTGCGGCGCGGTCTCCCAGTACGACGGGGCCGCCCCGCCGCACGGGCCGCGCGGGGTGCCCGGCCTGATCGTCACCAAGCGGCTGACCCTGCGCGGGTTCGTGGTGATGGACTTCGCCGATCGGAACGAGGCGGCGCTGGCCGACCTGCAGTCGTGGGTCGCCTCGGGCCAGCTCAAGGTCCAGGAAGACGTCATCGACGGCTTGGAGAACCTGCCGCAGGCCCTCATCGGCCTGTTGGCCGGCGAGAACCGCGGCAAGCGGATGGTGCGGGTCTAGCCGATATCCAGGTCGGGCCGCACTTCGATCGCGCCGTACTGGCCGACCGGGATCCCGCTGGCGATCGAAACGGCTTCGTCCATGCCGGCGGCCTCGATGAAGATGAAGCCGGCCAGCACCTCCTTGGTCTCGGCGAAGGGGCCGTCCATGATCATCGGCGCCGGCCGCCCGCGGCGTCGGACCGTCCTGGCCGTCGAGACGCCTTTCAGGGCCGAGGCGGCGATGAAGTGACCGCGCCGCTGCAGCTCGGCGTCGTAGGCGAGGGAGTCGCGGTCGAGGGCGGCCTGTTCGTCAGGCGTCAGGTGCGCCAGGGCGCCGGGTTCGAGATAGACGAGGCAGAGGTACTTCATCGCGAGGATCGTCCTTTGAGTTGCGGTCACCCCTGGACGACGCACGGTCGACAGCAGGCCCGACAAATTCGCGCGAGTTTTTCTAGCCGGCGTCGCGCAGGGCCAGACCGGCCTTCCAGTCGAACAGTTCCTGCAGCACCCGCAGCGCCTGCCCACGGGGGCTCGTGAGCTCGGGATCGCGGGCGATGACCAGCCTCGCGTCGTCGCCGGCCACGGCGATCAGGTCGCGGTGCGCGAAGGGATCGGCGAAGGCGTAGTCGGGCAGGCCGCTCTGGCGCAGGCCGAGCGCGTCGCCGCCGCCGCGCAGCTCGAGGTCCTTCTCGGCGATGACGAAGCCGTCGTCCGTGCGGCGCAGGATGTCCAGCCGCTGCTGCGCCGTCTCACTGAGCGGCGGGTCGTAGAGCAGGACACAGGCGCTCTCCCGGGCCCCACGGCCCACGCGGCCGCGCAGCTGGTGCAGCTGGGCAAGGCCGAAGCGCTCGGCCTGCTCGATGACCATGATGGTGGCGTTCGGCACGTTGACGCCGACCTCGACGACCGTGGTCGCCACCAGGACCGACAGGCGGTTGTCAGCGAAGTCGGCCATGACGGCGTCCTTCTCGGCGCCCGTCATCTTGCCGTGGACGAGGCCGACACCTGCGCCAATCACCTTCTTGAGCGCGACGGCCCGCATCTCGGCGGCGGCGAGGTCGCTGACCTCGGACTCCGAGACCAGGGGGCAGATCCAGAAGGCCTGGGCGCCGCCAGCCACGGCGTCCTTCAACCGGCCGACGATCTCGTCCAGGCGCGGCATCGGGACCGCGCGGGTGGCCACCGGCGTGCGGCCGGGCGGCTTCTCATCGATGCGACTGACGTCCAGGTCACCGTACATGGTGAGCTCCAGCGTGCGCGGGATCGGCGTGGCGGACATGGCGATCAGGTGGGTGGCCTGGCCCTTGGCCTGCAGCCGCTGGCGTTCGGCGACGCCGAAGCGGTGCTGCTCGTCGATGACCACCAGCTGGAGCTTGTGGAACGCTACGTCGTCCTGGAACAGGGCGTGGGTGCCGACGGCGACCTGGGCCGCTCCGGAGGCGAGGGCGGCCAGCTTCTCCCGGCGGCCCGCGCCCTTGTCGCGGCCGGTGAGCAGGACGGCGGTCAGGCCGTGGGCGGCGAGGGGTCCCGAGATCGTCTCATAGTGCTGCCGGGCCAGAATCTCGGTGGGCGCCATCAGCGCCGACTGGCCGCCCGCGTCGGCGACGTCCGCCATGGCGCACATGGCCACCACAGTCTTGCCCGAGCCCACGTCGCCCTGGACGAGGCGGCTCATCCGCTCGCCGGCCTGGAAGTCGGCGCGGATGTCGGCCAGGGCGCGTTCCTGGGCGCCCGTGAAGGCGAAGGGCAGGTCGGCTTTCAGCTTCGCGGCGGTGGCACCGGACGACAGCCTCGCGGCGGGTTCGCGACGGCGCTCGGCCTTGCGCTGGGCCATGGCCAACTGGTGGGCCAGCAACTCGTCGTAGGCGAGACGGCGGCGATGGCGGCTCAGCGGCGACAGGTCGGCCTCGCCGGCGGGATGGTGCAGGCGCTCCAGCGCCTCCCGCCACGGCACGAACTTCTCACGCTCCAGCCAGGCCGGGTCCTGCCACTCGGGCATATCGGGCGCCTTGGCGAGCGCCTCCTCGACAAAGGCGCGCACCCGGCGCGGCGGCAGCCCTTCGGTGGCCGGATAGACTGCTTCGACCTCGGGAATGTCGCCGGCTTTGTCGGGCGCCTGCATGTAGTCGGGGTGGACCATCTGGCGGCCGTAACGCTCGTCCTCGACCCGGCCGGAGATCACCCTGCGCTGTCCGATCGGATGGCGCTTCTCAAGCTGGTCCCCGTAGGCCCCGAAGAAGACCAGGGTCATGAAGCCCGTCTCGTCGCTGACCCGCACGCGCCAGGGCTGGTTGCGCGCGCGCGGCCGCTCGTAGGCGTCGATCGTCACCTCGAAGGTCATGATCTGCCCATCCAGCGCCTCGCCCAGCTTCGCCGGGGTGCGGTGGATCAGCGAGTGCGGCTGCAGCCACAGCACGTCGCGCACGATCGGGCCGGCGACGCGCTCCAGCAACGGGGCCACGCGCGGTCCCACCCCCTTCAGGGATGTGATCGGTGCAAAGAGCGGGAACAGAATCTCCGGCCGCATCCTTCGAGCATACCCGACTGGCGCGCGAGGCCGCGCCGCTCTATATCCGGCCCCTCTCGATGACGACGGACGAAGCACGGCTCAAGAAACTGAAGCTGCGCGCCTGGCGGCGGGGCTTCAGGGAAGCGGACCTCATTCTGGGGCCGTTCGCGGACAAGCACGTCTCGACGTTCGACGCCGCCGAGCTCGACTGGTTCGAGGCGCTGCTGGAAGTCGCGGACCAGGACCTCTACGGCTGGATCATGGAGCGGGAGCCCACGCCGACCGAGTTCGACGGCCCGCTGATGAGCAAGCTCAAGACGTTCCGCGACGAGGCGCATCTCGGCATCTCACCCAAGGGCCAGGCGCTGAAGGGGCAGGCGGATGGCTGACGGCAACCGCCCTGATCCGCGCGCCGTGATGCGCCGCGTCGCCGACGATCCCGGCCGCCTGGACCTGGTCGGCGCGCCGGAGGGCTTCGACGCCCTCGTCATGGCCGACCTGGTCAAGGCGCGGAAGGGGCTTTCGGTCTTCGTGGCCCGCGACGCCGGGCGGCTCTCTGCCTTCGCCGACGCCTTCGCCTTCTTCGCCCAGGGCGTCGAGGTGCTGACCTTCCCCGCGTGGGACTGCCTGCCTTACGACCGCGTCGGCCCTTCTGCCGGAGTCTCGGCCCAGCGGATGGCGACGCTGTCGCGGCTGGCCGCCGGGCTCGACGACAAGCCGCGCCTGCTGATCACGACGGTTCCGGCGCTGGTCCAGCGCGTGCCGCCGATCGCCTCCGTGAAACGCGCCAGCTACTCGGCGCACGTGGGCAATGTGGTCGAGATCGCCGACCTGGAGGCCTACTTCGCCGTCAACGGCTATAGCCGCGCCTCCACCGTCTCCGAGAAAGGCGAGTTCGCCATCCGAGGCGGCGTGATCGACGTCTTCCCGCCAACCGCCGAGGAGCCGGTGCGCCTCGACCTGTTCGGCGACACCCTGGAGAGCATCCGCGGCTTCGATCCCGAGACCCAGCGCTCGACCCGGCAGCTCAAGGACGTGTCGCTGTTGCCGGTGAGCGAGGCTCTGCTCGACAAGGACGCCGTCAGCCGCTTCCGCACGGGCTACCTGGAAACGTTCGGCGCGCCCGGCGACGACCCGCTCTACGCCACTATCTCCGAAGGCGGCCGTCGCGCCGGGATGGAGCACTACCTGCCGCTGTTCTACGCGGACCTGGCGACACTCTTCGACTACCTGCCGGCCAACACCGCCATCGCCCTGGACCACTTGGCCCGCGACGCCCGCGACGAGCGGCTGTCGATGGTGGAGGACGCCTACGACGCCCGCTCGAACACGGAGCGGAAGGTCCACTACCATCCGCTGGAGCCGACACGCCTCTACCTCGGCGCCGTTGAATGGGACGAGCAGCTCAAGGTGCGGCCCAGTCGCCGGTTCTCCGCCTTCAACGAGGCCGAGGGCGAGGCGGTCATCGACATGGGCGCCCGCGCGGGTCGCAACTTCTCCGCCGAGCGGAAGCTGGACAGCGTCAACCTGTTCGAGGCCACGGTCGACCACGCCAACACGCTGTCGGCCGGCGGCAAGCGCGTGCTGTTCGCCTCCTGGTCCGAGGGCTCGTCCGACCGCCTGGGCCATATGCTGGCCGACCATGGGCTGAAGAGCCTGCCGCTCGCCGCCTATTGGGACGCCGCCAAGGCCGCCGACCCGAAGAAGCCGCAGCGGGTCGTGCTCCCGCTGGACGCCGGTTTCGAGACAGACGCCCTGGCCGTCATCTCCGAGACCGACATCCTGGGAGACCGGCTGGCCCGGCCCCGCAAGCGCCGGCGCGCCGCCAACTTCCTGGCTGAGGCCTCGGCGCTGACGCCCGGCGACCTGGTCGTGCACATAGACCATGGCATCGCCCGCTACGAAGGCCTGAAGACCCTCGACGTCCAGGGCGCGCCGCACGACACCCTGGAGCTCCAGTACGGCGGCGAGGCCAAGCTGTACCTGCCCGTCGAGAACATCGACCTGCTCACCCGCTACGGCGCCGACAGCGAGGGCGTACAGCTCGACCGCCTGGGCGGGGCGGCCTGGCAGGCGCGCAAGGCGCGGGCTAAGGAGCGTCTGCGCGAGATGGCCGATGGCCTGATCCGCATCGCTGCCGAGCGCGCCACGAAGTCCACCGAGGCCGTCGACCCGCCGCAGGGCCTGTTCGACGAGTTCTGCGCCCGCTTCCCATACGAGGAGACCGAGGACCAGCTCAACGCCATCGGCGACGTGCTGGAGGACCTGGCCGCCGGCCGGCCGATGGACCGCCTGATCTGCGGCGACGTGGGCTTCGGCAAGACCGAGGTCGCGCTGCGGGCCGCTTTCGTGGTGGCCATGAGCGGCCAGCAAGTGGCGATCGTCGCGCCGACCACGCTGCTCGCCCGCCAGCACTTCAAGACCTTCTCCGAACGGTTCGAGGGCTGGCCGGTACGGGTGCGCCGCCTGTCACGGCTGGTGCCGGCGAAGGAGGCGTCCGAGACCCGCGACGGCCTGGCCAGCGGCGAGGTGGAGATCGTTGTCGGCACCCATGCGGTGCTCAGCAAGCAGGTCAGCTTCAAGAACCTGGGCCTGGTGATCGTCGACGAGGAGCAGCACTTCGGGGTGAAGCACAAGGAGAAGCTCAAGGAGCTTCGCGCCGACGTGCACATGCTGACGCTGACCGCCACGCCGATCCCGCGGACGCTGCAGATGTCGCTGTCGGGCATCCGGGAGATGTCGATCATCGCCACGCCGCCGGTCGACCGTCTGGCGGTGCGGACCTACATCACGCCGTGGGACCCGGTTGTGCTGCGCGAGGCGTTGCTGCGCGAAAAGTATCGCGGCGGGCAGGGCTATTTCGTCGCGCCGCGGATCAGCGACCTGCCGGACCTGGAGCGGTTCCTCCGCGAGCAGGTGCCGGAGATCAAGTTCGTGGTGGGCCACGGCCAGATGGCTCCGACCCAGCTCGAAGAGGTGATGACCGCCTTCTACGACGGGCAGTACGACGTCTTGCTGTCGACCACGATCGTGGAGAGCGGTCTCGACATCCCGACGGCCAACACGATGATCATCCACCGCGCCGACATGTTCGGCCTGGCGCAGATGTACCAGCTGCGGGGGCGGGTGGGGCGGTCGAAGGCGCGCGCCTACGCCTACCTGACCACGCCAGCCCAGAAGCAGATCACGCTGTCGGCCGAGAAGCGCCTGAAGGTGCTGCAGTCGCTGGACAGCCTGGGCGCGGGCTTCCAGCTCGCCAGCCACGACCTGGACCAGCGCGGCGGCGGCAACCTGCTGGGCGAAGAGCAGTCGGGCCACATCAGGGAGATCGGCGTCGAGCTCTACCAGCAGATGCTGGAAGACGCGGTCAACGAGCTGAAGGCCAACGCCGGCGCGGCCGAGGCCGCCGACCGGGGCTGGTCGCCGCAGATCAACACGGGCGCGGCCGTGCTGATCCCCGACGAGTATGTGCCCGACCTGAACGTCCGCCTGGCGCTCTATCGCCGGATTTCCGACGCCGAGAAGGCGCAGGACCGCGAAGCCCTGGCCGCGGAACTCATCGACCGCTTCGGCCCGCTGCCCCCCGAGGCCGACCAGCTTCTGAAGGTGGTCGCCATCAAGGGCCTGTGCCGCGAAGCCAACGTCTCGAAGATCGACGTCGGGCCGAAGGGCGCCGTGGTCACGTTCCGCAATGACGATTTCAGGAACCCGATGGGCCTGATCCAGTTCGTGGCGAAGAACTCGGTCGCCTGGAAGGTGCGCCCGGACAACAAGGTCGTCGTGAAGGGCGAGTGGGAGACCCCCAAGCAGCGCCTCGACGCCGCCGAGAAGGTGCTCGCCGAACTGGCGAAACTGGCCGCCCAGGCCTGACGGGCCGGGCTTAGCGAATTTGGAAGGGATCGGGCGCAGCTTGCGCGCGATCCGAGGAGACCATTCCATGCGTCACGCCGTGCTTACCCTGACCGCCGCGGCCCTGTTGAGCGGCGCCGCCGCGCCCGCCCTGGCCCAGGCTCCGCCCGCGGACGTGAACGACACCCGCTGCCTGATGGTCCTCCAGGTGATCGGCCGCGACCCGAACCAGCGCGACCAGGCCGCCCGCGGCGTCTTCTTCTATGTCGGCCGGCTGGGCGCCCGCGGGCCGCTCTCGCGCATCGAGCCGATCATGGTGGCCGAGAGCAAGAAGATGGGCACGCCCCAGCTCCTGCAGGCCGAGCTGACGCGCTGCAGCGCCGAGCTCAACCAGCGTGGCGGCGAGCTGCAGGCGATCAACCAGAAGCTGGCCAAGGACCTGGGCCCGCCGCCGGCCGCTGCGCCCGCGCCCAAGGCGGCAGCGTCGCCCGCCAAGAAATAGCGCCGGTTGGCCTCGGGCCCCGCCCGGCGCATCCTCCGCTGAACATCCTCGGGGGAGGCGACATGAGAACTCTGATCCTGGCGACTTTGCTGGCCGGCGCGGCGGCGTCCGCGCAGGCGGCCGACGACGTGGTCCGCGACGCCAATCGCGCCGACGTGCGTTGCGTGCTCGGCATGGGCGTGATGAGCCGCAACGAGCAGTACAAGTCCTGGGGGGCGCTGGGGATCTTCTTCTTCGCCGGCCGGATCGAGGGACGCAGCCCGGATTTCGACCTGGAGGACGCGATCAAGCGCGAGGTCCGACTGATGGCGCCCAGCGAATACAACGACGAGATCAAGCGCTGCAGCGATCTCCTGGGCGAGCGCAGCCGCGCGTTCGAGGCGATGAAGCGGCAGACGCCCCGAGGCGTCGGAGGCTAGGCGGTCGCCCGCTTCGCCGCGTCGATCATCTTGCGGGCGCGAATCCACCACTCCAGCCGCTGGGCCGAGACGACACCGACGGCGAGCAGCAGGAAGCTGTCGGTCGCCTCGGCGGCGGTCACGTGCAGGACCGAGGCCTCGCCCGACAGCGCGCCGCGCAGCAGGTAGCGCAGGCCGAAGATCCCCAGGATCAGCAGCATGCCGAACGGCGAGACGCGGCTGGTCACCACATGGGTCTCGGGGTCGACGGTGAAGGTGCTGGCCCGGCCACGCCACCAGCCCAGGAGCGCACCCAGCGCGACGGCGCCGATGTCCAGCGCGAGGCCGATGGGGCCGGGCGGCGGATTGTGGCTGAACGCCAGGATGGCCATCAGCATGATGATGGCCGGCGAGATCCACAGCCGTTCGATCTTCAGCGTGCGCGCCCGCGAGTTCCGCAGGATGACGATACCGACGATGATCAGCGGGACCAGGTACGTCCAGTATCCGGCGTCCTGAGGAATTGGGGGCATCAACTCGCCTTGAGCGTATGGGCCATCGCGGCCGCTTGCTCCAAGGCGTAACCCACACTTTCCGGCGACGCCACCTCGGCGACGCCCAGATCGAACTCGACGACGAAGGGCGTGGCGCCTTGGCCGGCCTCGAAGGCCGTGCAGCCGATGACGGCGGCGATGCGTTCGCCGGCCGACCGGGCCGCGTGCAGCGGCGTGGCAGGCAGGGCCAGGGCGAACACCTCGGGGGCCAGCCGCGCGGCGGTATCCTCGACGCGGACGAGGCGGCCGATCATCGAGCCGATCTGCGGCACAGCGCGGGCCACCCAGCCGCCGGCGCGCGGCGCCTTCAGGTCGGGCTTCTCGGCCACCTTCAGCATGCAGACGCTGAGCGGCCGGTTACGCTCGCGCGCCCCGCGGGCCAGCCGCATCAGGTGGCCGGCGAAGAGGTCGCGAGTGAAGAGGCCGGTGGCGGCGTCCATCAGGCCCGAGCCACGGGCCTGTTCGAGGGCGGCGCGCACGGCCTTCTGGCGGCGGAAGGCGCGGGCCAGTTCGACCACCCGCAGCGCGGTCTCGCTCTCGGGCGTCTCGGGCGAGGCCACGTCGGAGATGCCGCGGTGATAGGCCTCGGCCGCCGTGACCGCCGATTCGGCGCGCATGTAGAGGAGGGCGGGCGTGTGGTAGAGGCGCGTGTTCCGCCGCAGGCCGGCCGCGATCGAGAGCGCCTCGTGCGGATTGTCGCCGGCCCAGAGCACCACGGCGTCGAACGGCCGCTCATGCAGGTAGTCGAAGGCCGTGAAGGCGGTGAACGCGCCCACCACCTCGGCGCCGTTGCGCTGCAGGGCGTTGGACAGCGCCAGGAATTGCGGCGCGGGCTCGCCGATGGCCAGCACGCGGAACGCATGAGGGTCGGCCTCGGGCGCGTCCAGCGTATGACCGCGCTCGGCGAAGGTCTCGACGCGGACCTCGAACTCCTCTTCGGCCACCGCCGTGCGCACCAGGCTCTCCAGGCGCATCGCCGCCTGGGCGGGATGCAGCGGGGACGCCAGGGTCAGGTCGTAGCCGTGGTCCTTCTGGAACGGATCGGGCGCGCCCATCGCCATGATGGGAAGGCGGCGCGGCGCGCAGGCGGCGCGCAAGCGGTCTGCGAGGCCCACGGCGCTCTCGTCCATATCGGCAAGGTCGATGATGGCGGCCTGGATCTGGAGATCGGACAGCGCGGCCGCCGCCGCGGCCTCGCTGCGCGCGGTGACCGTGCGCCAGCCCAGACGGTCCAGCCCTTCCGCCAGGGGGCCGGCCGCGGAATCGTCGCGAGCGACAATCAATACTCGCGCCTGGACCCCTGCCGCCATATCCCCATCCAATCGCGCCCCGTTCTGTCCTAAGCACGGAATCAGACAGGGCCGGAAGAGTTGTCCCATAACCGCGCGCAGGTTGCGGAAGGGTTTCATTGTCGCAGGAGGGTGCGTCGTGGCTGTGGATTTGACGGGTAAGGTGGCGCTGGTGACGGGCGCGAGCGGCGGACTGGGCGCCCATTTCGCCCACCTGCTGGCGGCGAACGGCGCGGCCGTGGCGGTCACGGCGCGGCGCGTCGACAAGATCCAGGCCCTGGCCGACGAGATCAACGCCGCGGGCGGCAAGGCGCTCGCCCTGGCCCTCGATGTCGCCGACGCCCACGCCATCGCGCCCGCCCTCGACAAGGTTCAGGCCGAGCTGGGCGGCATGGACATCCTGGTCAACAACGCCGGGATCGGCGGCGAGGGGCTGGCGCTGGACATCTCCATCGAGGACTTCGACCAGACGTTCGCCGTGAATGTCCGCGGCCTGTTCTTCACGGCGCGCGAGGCCGCGAAGCGGATGATCGCCGCGGGCGTGGAGGGGCGGATCGTCAACATCGCGTCCATCGCCAGCCACACGGTCCTGCCGGGCCTATCGGCCTACTGCGGCTCCAAGGCGGCGGTGGCGATGCTGACGAAGAGCCTGGCCCGGGAGTGGGCCCGCAAGGGGATCGCCGTCAATGCGCTGGCGCCCGGCTACATCGAGACGGCCATCAACGACGCCTGGTGGCCCACCGAGGGCGGCCAGAAGCAGCTCAGGGGCTTCCCGCGCCGCCGGCTGATGGACGCCACCGACCTGGACGAGGCGTTCCTGCTGATGGCCGGGCCCGCCGCCAAGGCCATGACCGGCAGCCTGATCACCGTCGACGACGGCCAGTCCCTGCCGGGCGGCGGCTGATTTTGGAGATCGCCGGCGGGTTGGCTGACCGAAGGGCAAGCCGCTTAGATCGGCGCCGATAAGGGAGAAACGTCATGCGTCAGGGTCCGCTCACCGGGCTGAAGGTCATCGAGTTCGCCGGAATCGGCCCCGGACCGTTCTGCGGCATGCTGCTCTCCGACCTCGGCGCCGACGTTGTGCGGATCGACCGCAAGGGGCAGGGTAGGGGCTCCCCCTCCGACATCACATCCCGCGGCCGCCGCTCGGTGGCGCTGGACCTGAAGACGCCCGAGGCGGTCGAGACCTGCCTCAAGCTCATGGAGACCGCCGACGCGGTGCTGGAGGGTTTCCGCCCTGGCGTGATGGAGCGCCTGGGCCTCGGGCCCGAGGTGGCGCTGAAGCGCAATCCGAAGCTGGTCTACGGTCGCATGACCGGCTGGGGCCAGACCGGCCCCTACGCCATGGCCGCCGGCCACGACATGAACTACATCGCCATCACCGGCGCGCTGCACGCCATCGGCACCGACGAGAAGCCCGTGCCGCCGCTGAACCTCGTGGGCGACTTCGGGGGCGGAGCACTCTACCTGGCCTTCGGCCTGCTGGCCGGCGTGATCCAGGCGCGCGAGACCGGCACAGGGCAGGTGATCGACTGCGCCATGAGCGACGGCGCGGCCTCGCTGATGGCCATGTTCTACGGCTTCAAGGCGGCCGGGATCTGGAAGGAGGAGCGGCGGTCCAACATGCTGGACGGCGGCGCGCACTTCTACGACACCTACCAATGCAGCTGCGGCAAGTGGATCTCCATCGGCTCGATCGAACCGCAGTTCTACGCGCTGTTGCTGGAGAAGACCGGCATCAACGATCCCGACTTCCAGAAGCAGCACGACCGCTCGGCCTGGCCCGACCTGCGCCAAAAGCTCGCCAACGTCATCGCCCAGAAGACGCAGGAGGAGTGGACCGAGATCATGGGCGCCACCGACGTCTGCTTCGCCCCCGTCCTCGACCTGGACGAGGCGCCGAAGCATCCGCACAACGTGGCCCGCGAGACGTTCGTGGAGCTGGGCGGAGTGGTCCAGCCGGCCCCCGCGCCGCGGTTCTCAGCCACGCCCGGCAAGATCCAGGGGCCGCCGCCCGCCATCGGAGCCCACGACCGCGAGGCGCTGAGCGACTGGGGCTTCTCGGACGGCGAGATCGACGCGCTGAAGACCGCCGGAGCGCTGGCCTAAGCTCTGCTGTAACAACGCGTTACCTGAATTGGCCGTTCAGGCGCGGTTCAGCCGGCGGGCCGCACATTGACCCCCGGATCGGACGTCGCGCTCTCCCGTCCCTCGAAGCGGCGGCCGGCCCGGATGGAAAGACACGCCCATCGGCGGCGCGCCACCTACTAACCCGGGTGGCGCGCCGTTATCATTTGGGCCAAGGCTTACCGGACCTTGAGTCGAGCCCTACTTCCGCGCGCATGAACGTCCTTCAACTGATCCGCCGTGTCCGCGCGCGGGACTTCGATCCCGTCCACGGCCTGCGGCTGGGCCTGACGGTCCTGGGCAAGGCGCTCTCGCGCCTCTGGGGCCGCGACGTGATGCTCTACAACGGTGGCGTCTCGTTCTTCATCATGCTGGCGATCTTCCCGGCGCTGGCGATCGTCATGGGCCTCTACAGCCTCCTGTCCGACCCCGCCCGTGTCGCCGCGCAAGGCGAGGCGCTCGCGCGGGTGATGCCCGACGCGGCGCGGTTCATCCTGCAGAGCGAACTGGTGCGGTTGTCGCGCGCGCCACCCGAGACGGTCTCGGTGCAGAGCGGCGTCGCGCTGCTGGTCGGCGGCTATGCCTCGCACCGCGGTTTCAAGGCGCTGCTGGCGGGCTTGTCGTTCATCCACGACGAGGACAAGCCGCGCGGCTTCGTGGGCTTCAACCTGCTCGCCCTGGCGGTGCTGATCGCAGCCCTGGCCGCCCTGGCCGTGCTGTCGACGGTCTTCTTCGGCTTCCGGATCCTGGGCGAGACGTTCGATCTGCGCCCCCTGCGCGGCGCGCCCTGGCTCTACAGCGAATGGACCTGGGCCAGCGCGGGCATGACGCTGGGCATGGCGCTGATCTACCGCTGGGCCATGTCGCGCGAGCCGGTCGAGTGGCGCGCGTCCCTGATCGGCGGAGCGGCGGCGGCGGCCCTCTGCATCTTCGCCTCCTGGGCGCTGGGCTACTACGTCGAGGACATCGCCGAGCTGGGCGTGACCTACGGCTCGGTCGCGACCGTGGTCATCTTCCTGATCTGGCTCAGCTGGAACGTGAACGCCGTCTTCTTCGGCGGCGCGCTGGCCACCGAGATCGAGCTGGCCGCCAACCGCCGCCGCGTGCCGCTGGCCTCCGAGCTGGGCGGGCTTCGCGGCTAGAGCCCGTCGTGTTCGGATGGAATCATCTGAGCACGACAAGCAGGCTCGCCCCCTTTGATTTAGAGCGCGTTTTAGGGGCGAAACCGGCGTCCACTTTCGCCCAACGCGCTCTAGGCCTTCGCCACGAGGAAGCTCAGGCCGCCCTCGACATCGGCCTGCTCAAGCACGTGCGCGCCCGCCTGCGCCGCGAAGTGGGGCACGTCGATCCGGGCGAGGGGATCGTCGGCCAGCAGCCGAACCCGCGCCCCCGCAGGCGCCGCCTCGAGCGCGCGGCGCAGGCGCAGCGTGGGCACCGGGCAGCGGTGGCCACGGGCGTCGACCAGGATCTCATCGGACGTCATGGGCCGCCGCATACACCACACAGGGCGCGGCCGAAAAGAAGGCGGGCGGCCCCACCTGGTGGAACCGCCCGCAGCTGGTGGTGAGGGGAGGGGTGACCTAGCGGGCCAGGTGCAGCGCCGCGATCTGGCCGGCGATGCTCTGGAACACCTGGGTCAAGGTCGAGGAGTTGGTGACGTTGTAGTAGTGGTCGCGGTCGGTGGCGCAGGCCTGCAGCAGCGTGCTCGAACCGTCCTCGACGCGGATCGTGTAGATCTCGATGTCCTTGGCCTTCATGTTCGTGCAGATCAGGCTCAGCCGGTTGTCCAGCGCGGCCGTCCGCGTGTCGTCGCTGGCGCCCTGCAGCAGTGGCTGGCCGTTCGACTTGATGACCCGGCCCTGCCAGATGTAGCCGGTCGCGGCGTACGTTCCGTCGTTCGGCGTATCGCGCTGGGCGATCGTGTTCTCGCCGTCCGTCATCAGGATCAGGATCTTCTGGTGCTTGGGCGTGTTGTAGGCGACGCCGTCCGCGAACGGGGCGTTCGGCGACAGCGTGTTCCAGCCCCACGACATGCCGATCGGAATGTTGGTGTTGCCGTCGGCCACCAGCGCCTGGATGTCGTCGCGGATTGCCTGGAAGCTGGTCGACAGGCGACGCATCTTCGACAGGGCGCAGCCGCGGTTGGGGCCGAAGGAGGTGCTGAGCGTACCGTTCTTCTTCCCGCCGTACTTGGTGATCGAGCCCTGGCGGACCTTCCAGTTCGTGCTGCTCGTGCCGTCGGCCACGTAGTCGTTCTGGTAGTCCGAGCCGTAGCCGCTGGTCTTGCTGTCCGGCTCGTCGGGCGCGAAGAACGGCGTGTAGAGGGTGGCCGGCGTACCCGTGGTCGGTGCGGTGTCCTGAACGTCGTAGGGGGCCTTGCGCATCTCGACGCAGCCGCCCCAGCTGGCGCCGGCGGTGGTGAACAGCGTGAAGCGGTTGGCGTGCTGCGTGCCGCTGGAGGTGGTGAAGATCTCGTCGTTGATCGGCGAGGCCCCGCTCTGGTCCATCCAGGTCGAGTTCCGATAGGTCGTCGCGTCGAGGCGCACGGTGCTGGAGAAGGGCACCAGCGAGATCTTCACGGAATCGGGCTCGACGCTCTTCTTCGAGGCCTCCTCCATCTTGGTGACGAAGTCCTTCGCCGCCTTCTTCATGTCGGCGAGCTTGGTGCCGTCATTCATGGAGGTGGTGACGTCGAGAACCAGCGCCACTTCAACCTTCACGCTTGCGCGCACGACCTCGGTGGAGGCCTCGATGCCCATGGTGCCGTCGTTCAGCAACCCGGCCACGAAAGGCCGGACGGTGAGCTCCGCGGAGGCGACGACGTTGCCGTTCGCACCGAACTTGAAGGAGCTCTGCGTGAGGTCGAAACTCGAATCGAGCTTGAGGTTCTGGTTCAGGAACCTGTCGCCGGCGACCTTGAGATCGGCGTCCGTCGTCGCGCTCGAGCGGGCGGCCGCCAGAGCGGCGGCGTCCAGCGCGTCCTGCAGCTGAGATTTCGCGCTCGTCGCGCGCGCCAGGTCGACGGCGCCGAGGCCGGCGACACAGACGGGGGCCATGGCGAGCGCCGCCACCATGGCGACGTTGCCGCGATCGTCGAAACGCCGCAGCAGGCGACCGATTCCGGCGAAGCTTGACCTGCGCATGATGTGTCCTGCGAACCGTTGTTATTGACGGTGATGACTATCGCTGGACGGCTAATCTCTCCTTATTCCGGACCGTTAAGTTCGGTTCACCTTCATTCGCAACCGGCTGTTGGTGCAACCTCGCTAGCTTCGCGCCATGTTCCGGATAAAGGCGCAGATCGCCCACGCCAGGGCGTTCCGAGACGACGACAAGGGCGCGACCGCGATCGAATTCGCGTTCATCGCGCCCGTGCTGTTCTTCGCGCTGCTGTCGCTCATCGAGCTCGGCATCATGTCGATGATGAGCACCAGCCTCGACAACGCCGTCATCGAGGCTGCGCGCCGGATCCGCACGGGCCGTGACGACGCGCCCGCGTCCGCCTCGGCGTTCGAGGACCTGGTCTGCGCCAACATGGGCGGCTCCGCCGGCGACTGCCGCGACCGCCTCGTGATCAGCGTCCAGAAATACGCGGCCTTCGCCAATGCCGGCACGGCCGCCACCAGCCAGCCCGCCGGTCAGTTCGACAAGGGCGGCCAGAACGACATCATCCTGGTCAAGGCGAACTACAAGTGGCCCGTGGTCACCCCCATGCTCCTCTCGCCCTATCCGCAGGACGGGATGGAGGTGACCCTGGCGTCGCGGTTCGCTTTCAAGAACGAGCCATTCGAATGATCAAGTTCACGCAACAGCTCTGGGCCGACCGCAAGGGCGCCGCCGCGATCGAGTTTGCGCTCGTCTTCCCGACGATCTTCCTGCTGTACATGGCCGTCGCCGAAGGCTTCCAGGCCTATGTGGCCCAACGCAACGTGGCCCACCTGGCGGCCACGATGGCCGACATCACGGCGCGCAATCGCACGATCACGACCGCGGAACTCAATGACGTCCTCGGGGCGAGCGTCTCCATGATGTACCCGTTGCCGAACGTGCGCCTCCAGCAGCGCATCTCGAGCATCAGCGCCGACGCCAGCGGGACCGCTGCCACCGACTGGACCGTGAAGAAGACCTACACCGGGACCGAGGCGCCGTCGGTGCCGAACGGCTACCTCCGGGCCAATGAGAGCGTCATCGTCACCGACGTGGTCTACGACTACGAACCGCAGTTCGGGTTCTTCCTTCCGGACACGATCCGCTTCACCCGCCACGCCTATTCGCGCCCGCGCCTCTCGGCGAAGGTCGAGAAGCTCACCTGACGCGTCGACGTCGGTGGAGCCGGCGCGCATCGCCTGCTAGAAGCCCCACTCCGGACAGGTGGCCGAGTGGTTTAAGGCAGCGGTCTTGAAAACCGCCGTGGGTTCACGCCCACCGTGGGTTCGAATCCCACCCTGTCCGCCAGGACCTGATCTGGCGTCGCTGGATTCGAACGCACAAACCCGCCCAGCGCGCGCCCAGCGGCAAGGTCTGGCCGCGGCAATCTCCGGTTAACCCTGTCGCAAGCTTCCCCGCCGACGATTCCGGGGTGAGTCGGAGGCGGAAATGACGAAGTCCACGAACGTCGGGCGCTATGCCCGTGTTGCGCTGATCCTGCTGGCCGGGGCCTCGGTCACGGCTTGCGTCACGCCTCGCTATCCCAGCCGCGCCGACGGCCTCGGCAAACTGCCCCCGACGACCGGGCAAGGCGAATACAAGGTCGGCAAGCCCTATCAGGTGGGCGGCGTCTGGTACGTGCCGCGCGAACAGCCCAACTACGACGAACGCGGGATCGCCTCGTGGTACGGAGACCAATTCCACCAGAAGGCCACCGCCAACGGCGAGACCTTCGACATGAACGCCGTCACGGCGGCCCATACGACCCTGCCGCTGCCGTCGATGGTCGAGGTGACCAATCTCGACAACGGCAAGAAGCTGGTCGTCCGCGTGAACGACCGCGGCCCGTTCGTCGACAACCGCATCATCGACCTCAGCCGCGAGGCCGCGCGCCAGTTGGGCTACGACCGCGCCGGCCTGGCCAACGTCCGCGTCCGGTATGTCGGGCCCGCGCCGCTGCTCGGGCCGGGCGACGGCCTCCGCTATGCCCAGGCCCAGCCGCTCGCCACCCGCCTGCCGCCCACGCTCGCGCCGCTGGCCGCCACGACCGCCGCGACGGCCGGGTCGTCTGATGACGTGATGGAGCTGGCCGCCGGCTCGCCGCAGCCGCGCGCCATGAGCGCCGTGTCGCGTCCCGCGCCGGCCGACGACGTGCAGGTCTCCTCTCTACCGCCGCTCACCGGCTCGGCAATCTCGAACGCGCCCATGGCCGGCCAAGGCCCGGTTGTCGCGTCGTCGGCGGCGACCTTCACGTCGGGCCTGCGCATCCAGGCCGGGGCCTTCTCCAGCCAGGTCAACGCCCAGCGCGCCGTGGCCCAGCTGTCGACCGCGGGGCAGGCCTCGATCGAGCCGCTGCAGCGCGACGGGATGACGCTCTATCGGGTCGTCCTGCCGGCGCCGGCCGACGAGGCCGCGGCCTACGCGCTGCGCGATCGTGTGGCCGAGATCGGCTTCGCCGAGGCCCGGGTCGTCCGCAGCTTCTAGACATCCGCGCCGAACGCGCCAATTTGGCCGCGTGACACGCGGTCGTTTCATCACATTCGAGGGCGGCGAGGGCGCCGGGAAATCCACCCAGGTGCAGCGCCTCGCCGCGCGCCTTCGCGGGGAGGGCCGCGAGGTCGTCACCACTCGCGAGCCGGGCGGCTCGCCGGGCGCCGAGAGCATCCGCGACATCGTCCTCAGAGGCGACGCCGACCGCTGGAGCCCAACGACCGAGACGCTGCTCATGTACGCCGCGCGGCGCGACCACGTCGAACGCGTGATCCGCCCGGCGATCGCGCGCGGCGCCTGGGTGATTTGCGACCGCTTCGCCGACTCCACCCGGGCCTACCAGGGCGCGGCCGGCGGTGTGGACCCGGCCTTTATCAGCGCGCTGGAGACCTACATCCTGGAGGAGACGCGCCCCGACCTGACGCTGGTGTTCGACCTGCCGGCCGAGGTGGGGCTGGAACGCGCTCACGCCCGAGCAGGCGCCGAGATGCGTTTCGAGTCGAAGGGCATGACCTTCCACGAGCGGCTGCGGGCCGGCTTCCAAGCCATCGCCGCGGCCGAGCCCGAACGCTGCGCCGTGATCGACGCGACCGCCGGCATGGACGCCGTCGAGGCCGCGGTCTGGGACGCGATCCAGGCCAGGCTGGCGGTCCATGGCTGAGCTCGAGGTCCCGCACCCGCGCGACGTCCACCAGCTGCAGGGCCAGGAGGCGGCGGAGGAGGCGTTCGAAGTCGCCCGCGCACGGGGCCGCCTGCACCACGCCTGGCTCCTCACCGGCCTGGAAGGTGTCGGCAAGGCCACCTTCGCCTACCGCGCCGCCCGCCGGCTGCTGGGCGCAGCGCCGGACAGCTACAACGGCGTGTTGGGCTCGGACGTCGAGCATCCCGTCAGCCGCCAGGTTTCCGCGCGCAGCCATCCCGATCTCATGGTGCTGGAGCGTGAGGGGCCCGACGGCAAGCCGCGCAAGGTGATCCCCGTCGACGACGCCCGGAAGCTGGCCGAGTTCTTCTCGAAGTCGCCCGCCAGCGCGCCGCACCGGGTGGCGATCATCGACGCGGCCGACGACCTGAACGTCAACGCCGCCAACGCCATCCTGAAGACCCTGGAGGAGCCGCCGCCTCGTGGCGTCCTGCTGATGGTCTCGCATTCGCCGGGCCGCCTGCTGCCAACGATCCGCTCGCGCTGCAGGCGCCTGGCGTTCCGGCCCCTGGGCGTCGAGGCGACCTCCGACTTCGTCAGCGCCCGGGCCGACGTGAACGCCGAGGAGGCGCTGCGCCTCGCCACCATGGCCGACGGCGCGCCCGGTCAAGCCCTCTCCCTGGCGGCCAGCGGCGCGCTCTCCATGGACGACGCGGCGCGCGATCTGCTCTCGGAACTGCCGCGCATCGATGAGACCCGCGCCCTCTCCATCGCCGAGAAGTTCCGCGGCGGCGAGGGACCCACCCAGTTCAACCTGCTGTTCGACCGGCTGGCCGACCGGGTCCACAAGCTGGCCACCGACCGTGCCGGCCAGGGGATCGGGCGGCTTGATCCCTGGGCGGAGGCGTGGGAGACGCTGCAGCGGCTGCCGCGCGAGGTCGAGGCCCTGAACCTGGACCGCGCCGACGCCTTGTTCACCGCGCTGACGGAGCTCCGCCGGGCCGCCCAGGCCTGAAGCCGCCCATGCTGATCGACAGCCACGTCAACCTGCACGCGCCCCAGTTCGATGAGGACCGCGACGCCGTCATCGCCCGCGCCCGCGACGCCGGCGTGCAGCTGATGGTCAACATCTCTGACCGCGTCTCGAACTGGCCCAAGGTCCGCGCCCTGGCCGACCAGCCCGACATCTGGTGCACCGTCGGCACCCACCCGCACGAGGCCAAGGAAGACCCGGATCTCTCCAGCGCAATGCTGGTCGAGTACGCCGCCGACCCGCGCGTCGTCGGCATCGGCGAATGTGGCCTCGACTTCCACTACGACCTAAGCCCGCGTGACATCCAGGCCCAGGTGTTTCGCGCCCATGTGGCCGCCGCGCGCGAGACCGGCCTGCCTCTGGTGGTCCACACCCGCGAGGCCGACGAGGTCATGGCCCAGATCCTCGAGGAGGAATACGCCGCCGGGCCGTTTCGCCTCCTGATGCACTGCTACACCTCGGGCGCGGAACTGGCACGGCGGGCGGCGGCGCTGGGCGCCTGGTTCTCGGTCTCGGGGATCGCCACGTTCAAGGCCGCCGAGGACGTGCGCGAGGTGATCCGCGAGATGCCGGCCGAGCGGATCATCGTCGAGACCGACTGCCCTTACCTGGCCCCTGTGCCGCATCGGGGCCGCCGCAACGAGCCGGCCTACATCCCGCACGTCCTGGCCAAGCTGGCTGAGATCCGCGGCTGGTCGCTGGATGAAGCCGACCGACGCACCACGGACGCCTTCTTCGACCTCTTCGACCGGATTCCCCGGCCATGACGGCCAGGCTGGAGATCACGATCCTGGGCTGCGGCTCCTCCGGCGGCGTGCCGCGGGCCGACGGCGACTGGGGGGTCTGCGATCCGGCCGAGCCGAAGAACTTCCGCACCCGCTGTTCCCTCCTCGTCCGGCGAAAGGGGGAGGGGGCCGAGACCACGGCCCTGGTGGATGCTTCGCCCGAACTGCGCATCCAGACGGCCAAGGCCAGCGTGAAGCGCTGCGACGCCGTCCTGCTGACCCACGACCACGCCGACCAGGTCCACGGCCTGGACGACGTGCGCGCGTTCTACCTGCGCCAGCAGGCGCGCATCCCGTGCTGGATGGACGCGGCGACTGACGCCACCATGAATCGGCGCTTCGGCTACATCTTCGAGGGCGAGGGCGGCTATCCCGCCATCTGCGACCGCAGGGCGATCCCGGAACACGGCGTGGCCTGGCGCGTCGATGGCCCGTCGGGCGCGATCCCGATCGTGACCTTCGACCAGGACCATGGCGGTGTGAGGTCGGTCGGCTATCGCTTTGGCGACGTTGCCTATTCCAGCGATGTGGTAGGCCTGGATGACACCGCGTTCGAGGCGCTGGCGAACCTCGACGTCTGGATCGTGGACGCCCTGCGCCGCAGGCCACATCCCACGCACGCGCACCTGGACCTGACGCTGGAATGGATCGCCCGCGCGAAGCCCAGGCGCGCAATCCTGACCAACATGCATATCGACCTCGACTACCGGCAGCTTTTGGCCGAGTTGCCGCCGGGCGTGGAGCCGGCCTACGACGGGCTCACGTTCGAACATGAATTGCGAGCCGAAAACCCGTGATTTCACGACCGCTTAGGCTGGGATTCTTAGCGTCTGGGAACGGCTCCAGCGCCGAGGCCATCGTGGCGGCGATTGAGGCCGGCAGCCTCGCCGCCGAGCCGCGGCTGCTGGTCAGCAACAAAAAGTCCGCGCCGGCCTTCGCTTGGGCCGAGGGGCGCGGCGTGGCGACCCTGGCGATCCCGACGATCGGCGATCCGGACGCCGCGGACGCGGCGCTGGCCGCCGCCATGGCCGCCAGCGGCGTCGAGCTGATCATCATGTCGGGCTACCTGCGCCGCCTGGGACCCAAGACGCTGGGCCGCTACGCCGGGCGCATCCTCAACATCCATCCGGGGCCGCTGCCGCAGTTCGGAGGTGAAGGGATGTACGGCGCGCGCGTGCACCAGGCGGTGATCGCCGCGGGCGTGGCCGAAAGCGCCATCGTGATCCATGCTGTCGACGAGGAATACGATCACGGGCCCGAGATCGCGCGCCGCAGCGTGCCGATCCCGGCGAACGACACCGCCGAGGCGCTGGAGGATCGCGTGAAGGGCCTGGAGCCCACGTTCTTCGTCGAGACGCTGCAGCGGATCGCCACCGGCGACCTGGAGCTGCCGCGTGTTTGAGCGGCGCACGGTGCTGGTCGGAGCCGCGGCGGCCGCGCTGGCCGGATCGGCCGCGAACGCCAAGGGAGCTGAGATGTACGGACTGATCGGGAAGATGCTGGCCAAGCCGGGCAAGCGTGACGAACTGATCGGCCTGATGCTGGCCGAGACCGGCGAGATGCCGGGCTGTTTGAGCTACGTGGTCGCCAAGGACATCGCCAACGCCGACGCCATCTGGATCACGGAAGTCTGGGACAGCGCCGAGAGCCACAAGGGCTCGCTGAAGCTGCCGGCGGTGCAGGCGGTGATCGCCAAGGCCCGGCCGCTGATCGCCGGCTTCGGGGAGAACTTCGAGACCAGCGTCGTGGGCGGCGTGGGCCTGCCTAAATAGCTCAGCTAATATTTCCGATAATCTTCCTTAGGCGCGAACCGTCATAGCGGGAACGGGCTGTCGCTGTTGTAACGGACCACCATTGTTGACCCCGTAAATTGCTGTCCGCGAGGTCCGCCACTATTGTTGTCCAGTTCTGTCAGCTTTGCTGTCGCTGAGTCCTAACGCCGCGATTCGCCGGCTTTGCCCCGCAGAATGGCCCGCACAGCCTCATTTGGCTGCTTCTGGCACTAAATGCTGTGACGAGCGGATGGCCACCTTCCTCCTGCCGCCGCCGGTTGAGGGCTGCTCGGCACCATCAGTTGAAGTTGGGATCAGTGCCAGAAGCGGACCTTCGCCCCCCTTCCCGCTTAGGACCGTTTGAGTTTCTCTCGCTCAAGGTTGTGCAGCCGGCTTTCAAGCGACTTCCGGATGCCCGCGTTCGACGGTCTGAGCACCTTTAGGCGCATCCGCACCCGCGCGATCTCAGCCACTAGCTCCTCATCATCGTACAATGAGGGCTCATCGCCCCGGCGCTCAGTCCGCGTGCCCATTTGCAAAAGCTAGAGCGTGAAGGTTCGGCTTTCCACCCATCTCTGACTTTCGGCCATCAGCCCGGCCGCCCGTCAGTTTTGCGCCAGATGGGGTCATTGGGATCGGGCCCGTGAGCGGACGCTGTTGCGCGGTTGCTGCGCGCGACACATCGTGCGCTCCTAGGGGATGCGCGTACCAGCAGCCCTGATCCTAGCAATCGTGACGCTAGGGCTGTCGTCGGCCTCTTTGCACGCCGCACAGGGGCGCCCTCTCTCGGATCACGAGCGGCTCCGTATCGCCTGCGCCTCCGGCGAGACGGTGGTCCGCCGAGATGGCCGCCACCAACGCTGAGACCGACAGGTCCATGGCCGCCGCTATGGGTTTAAGATTAGCCACATCCCCGCGGTCGGCGGTCGACACTCTGACCAACTTCCGCGCGTCGGCGCCGCACCGCCTCCGCCTCCGCCTCCGCCAAATCAGCCGATAGACACTCCTCCTTGTCGACGACAGCGACCGCAGAGCGCTCGAGGAGCGAAGGCAATCGACCGAGATTTCGCCCGGCGTGCCGTTCGAGCATCAGTTCGCGGTCAACTTCGGTCGGCTTGCGAAGCGACATGTAAGCCAGGCGCTGGAAGACGACGTCGAGAGGCCAACGGTCCTGACCTCCCCGCGACCTCAGACGTGCGCGAATGCCGCGACGAGTGTGTCGAACCATGACATCGCCGCCGTCTTCGATCCTGTGGACTAGGCGCTGCGGGCCGGACGGGTGAAGCGCTCGCCTGCCGTTTCGTTGGCCGCAGAATGAAATCGGAAAAAATCCTGCGTTCGCCATCGCCGTCGCGTCCGATTGACACGACCCGCAGTGCGCGTCAGTCGGCCACGATGCACTCACGCAGCCAGTCGGCGACGGTCGTCGCGCCGAGGCGCGCGTTCGGGCCGGCGGTGAGCGAGCGTTCCTCGAGCGTCGTGCCGAAGTAGGGCTCGGCGGCATCGCCGACCACGACGCGGGGATCGCCCTTGGCGCTGAGGTACTCCTCGGCGAAGCGGGGGATGGCGATCGCTTCAGGTCCGGCGATCTCGATCGTCCCGTTGGCCGGCGCGCCCAGCGTCACCTCGGCCAGCGCAGCGACCACTTCGTCGGGCACGATCGGCTGCATCATCGCCGTGGGCAGGTGGATCTGGCCGTTGCGGGCGCCGGCCTGGATGATGCCGGCGATGAACGGCATGAACTGGGTGGAGCGGACGATCGTGTATGGGATCGAGGAGCCCCTGATCAGCGTCTCCTGGGCGACCTTGGCGCGCAGGTAGCCGCTGGAGGGCAGGCGATCCGCGCCGACGATCGAGAGGGCCACGTGGTGACGGACACCGGCGGCCGCCTCGGCGCTCAAAAGGTTGCGGCCGGCCGTCTCGAAGAAGGCGATCGCCGCCTCGTCGAAGGTCGGTGAATTGGTCAGGTCGACCACCACCTGTGCGCCGACGAGCGTCTCGGGAAGGCCTGCGCCGGTCAGGAGGTTGACGCCGGTTTCGAGCGCGGCGGGGATGGCTTCATGGCCCTGGCGCTTCAGGCTTGCGACGAGCAGCGAGCCGATGTGGCCGGTGCCACCGATGACGACGATCTTCATGTTCAGGCCTCCTGGCTGGTGAGTTCGCCAACGGTAGGCGTGGCTCGGCGGCGGCCCCATCGCACGAGGGGATGGCGGAGGCCGGCCGAGGCCCATTCGGCCGGGTCGAGCAGCCCTGCGACCGGTCGAACTGGCCTGGGTCGAGGGATGTCGCGGCCACACCGTCGGTATGGACAAGCTGCTGGCGCAGGCGCCCTAAACAGCGGCCCGCCTATACCAAAGGATTAGGCGGAGAGGCCCTGCGCGCAGCCTCGCTCAACCACCGCAATCACGAATTGTGTCGGGCGCTCGCCAGCCGTTGGACAGATTAACGCGGATGTGTCAGGGTCGCGTTATTATGACGCATCTCTCCCCCGTGCAGCTAGCCGCCAGCGATCCCGAGGCTCGCGGCGTCAGCCTCTACGGTTCGTCTGTCGAGTACGCGCTGCATTGCCTGCTCTGGCTCGCGCCCGGACGCGCGACTCCCGCCAGCAGCCGCGACCTTGCGGACCTGACCGGCGTCTCCCCGGCTCTTGTCGCGAAGATCCTTCCGAAGCTCGAGAAGGCCGGCATCCTGGAGGCGCTGGGCGGTATCGCCGGCGGCTATCGGCTGGCGAAGCCCGCCGGCGAGATCAGCGTGCTCGACATCGTCGAGGCGGTGGACGGCGGCAAGCGCCTTTTCGACTGCAAGGAGGTGCGGTTGAAGTGCCCGCTGTTCGGCGCCGATCCGCCCACATGGGCCAGCCAGGGCCTGTGCACCATCCATGCCGTCATGCTCCGCGCGGAGAAGTCCATGCGCCGGGAGATGGCCCAGACGACCCTGCTCGACATCTCGAACGCGGTGGGCGTGAAGGCCCCCGACACCTTCGGTGCGGAGATCGGGGGGTGGCTCGACGACCGCGTGACGGCGCGGGAGCACGCCCGTGTGTCCGCCATAAGGAACAGCGCACAGAGGCGATATCAGGAGGGCTGAAGATGGCGCATTCCAACGCTCTGGCCACATCCATCCGTCCCGAAGCCTGGGAGCGGGTGCGGTCGCCGACGGCCCTCGGGCCGGGCGCGAGAGCCGAGGTGACCGCCGTCGACGCCCAGCCGCTGGTGATCGTCGTGGACGACGACGACGCGGTTCGCGAGGCCATCTGCGACCTCCTGGAGTCGGTCGACATCGAGGCGGCCGGATTCGCCTCGGCCCGCGAACTGCTGGACACCAACGTCATGGATCGACCGGGCTGCATGATCCTGGACGTCCGCATGCCCGGCCTCAGTGGCCTGGACTTCCAATCGCAGCTCGCGGCCAGCGGAATCCCTGCCTCAATTATATTCCTGACCGGCCACGGGGACATCCCGATGACCGTGCAGGCGATGAAGTCGGGCGCCGTGGAGTTCCTGACCAAGCCGGTCCGCGACCAGACCCTGCTCGACGCCGTGAACCGGGCCATCGCGACGGATCGGGCTCAGCGCGGCGAGGCGCTGGCCGCGCGCCGCAACGCCGCCCTCTACGGGTCGCTGACCCCGCGGGAGCGGGAGGTCATGCGCGCTGTGGTGGCCGGGGCGCTCAACAAGCAGATCGCCTACGACCTCGGGATCACCGAGATCACCGTAAAGCTGCATCGCAGTAGCGTGATGAAGAAGATGCAGGCGCCGTTCGTCGCGCACTTGGTTCGGGCGTGGCAAACGCTACCGGGTCATATCCGCGATGCGATGCACCCCTAAACCTTTGTATGAATGTGATTTTGTCGAGATCCGGCCGATGCAGCCCTGGACTCACGCGCTTGTGCTGCTAAAGGACGACCGGATTGTCTGCCTCCTCTCTGATCGCCATCGTCGAGGACGACGTGGCGATACGCGAAGCCCTTGCCGACCTGATGGAAGTCTTCGGGTTCGAGGCGCGCGCATTCGACAGCGGCGAAGCATTCCTCAGCGTCCATGCGCCCGGCCTGTTCGGCTGTCTCATCACGGATCTGAACCTGAAGGGCGAGAGCGGCTTGCAGCTGCAACGGCGTCTTCGCGCCGTGGAGCCGTCGCTGCCGGTGATCGTCATATCCGCCCAGCCGGACTCGAGCGCGCGCGCGATGGCGCTGGCCTCCGGGGCCCTCGCCTACCTCACGAAACCTATCAACGACCAGGTGCTCCTCGCGCACCTGACCCAGGCGCTCGGCCGAAATACGCCCCGCGCCTGAGCCGCCTGCAGTAGAGGGTGGCGCCGATGCCCCTGCGACCGCTCACGCCCGAGGCGTCACAGGGTCGGCCTGCCGCGGCCTACTGGCAGTTCGACCTGACGGACGCCTGGGAGCTGCTGGACGCCAGCGTGACGCGCGGCGGACCGGGCTGGGCCAAGGACGGGCTCGAGCGGTTCCTAGCCCGCGTCCGCATCGTCGGCATCAGCGAAGCGGCCCTGCTGCTCTTCGACCTGCCGTGGGACCGCGCGGGCGTCATGGGGCGGCCGCTCGGCAGTCTCTGGCCGGAAGCGGGCCTAGCCACCCTCTCCGACCTTCTCGCGTCGCTGGCGAAGGCGCAGACGGACACCGTTCTAACGCGGCAGATCGACGACATGGGGCACCTGGCCGACGTAGTCCTGATGGGCTGGCGGCCCGCTGAGGCGGCCGGTCCGGGACTGGCGATCGTCTCGATCCAGGCGACGCTCGACACCGGCGCAGCGCTGCTGGCCGTCGGCGCCGGTCCGGCCCGGCCTCGCAGCCTGATCTCCTCGCTTCCGGTGCCGCTCTGGGACGTCGATGCACGGGCGGCGGGGCGCGTCTTCGAGCGGCTGCGCGCCGACGGGGTGAGCGACCTCGACGACTACCTGAGCCGCCGTCCGGACCTCATCGACATCGCCTGCGAGATCGTCGTCGTGACCGACGCCAACCGTGACGCCCTCGCCTTGATGGGCGCTGCCGACGTGTCCGAGCTCCAACGCCCGGTCAGCTACCTGTTCGCGCTGGCGCGCGACGCGGCCCGCCGGATCATGCTCGCCCACTTCGCCGGCGAGCGAAATCACGTCGAGCAGGCCAAGATCCGCACGCTGGACGGTCGGGTGCGCGACGTCCTCCTGCTGGTCACCTTCCCGGTGCCGGGCGAACAGCTCGACACCACCCTCATCATGATGATCGACAACACCGACGCCCTGGAGGCGGAAGCGCGGCTGCGCCAGATTCAGGCGGACTTCTCGCATGCCGCCCGGCTGTCCACCCTGGGCCAGATGACCGCGTCCATCGCCCACGAGATCAAGCAGCCGTTGTCAGCCATCCTGACCAACGCTGAGACCAGCCTGCGCTGGCTCGCCAAGGACGATCCCAACCTGCCCAAGGTCACCCAGCTCGCCGAGCGGATCGCGGCTGGCGCGCAGCGGGCGAGCGACATCATCGCGCGCATCCAGGACATGGCCGGCAAACGCCAGCCGCGACATGCCCCGCTGGACCTGAACGAGGTTGTCTTGGAGTCCGTCGACTTCGTACGCCATGACAGCTCGGAGAAGTCGATCCGGATCAGCCTGGACCCGGCCGATGAGCGGCTGGCGACCGTCGGCGAGCGCATCCAGCTGCAGCAGGTGGTGGTGAACCTCCTCATTAACGCCGCGCAGGCGCTGGAAGGCGTGGCCCCGGCGGCGCGGGAAATCCAGGTGACGACCAGCCGGGAGGAGCCCGGATCGGTCGCGTTCTCGATCCGCGACACAGGGCCGGGGATTCCGCCGGACGACCTCGACCGCATCTTCGGCGGCTTCTTCAGCACCAAGGCCGGCGGGATGGGCATCGGCCTGACGATCTGCCAGTCGATCGTCGCGGCGCACGGCGGGACGATCACCGCCACCAGCCCGTCGGGCGGCGGAGCGCAATTCCGTGTGGTCTTGCCTGCACGACCCCAGGCCTGACGCGCCCGACGATCGGCGCGACCCTATACGAGGGTATGGCTGGCCCTCGCCTTCTCGGCCAATCGACCAGCGGACAGCGCGCGCTTAGCCTTCATCTCAGCCCGCTCCGGCAGGTCGCCGGGCGGCCGATGGGAGATGCGCCATGCAGGCCAAGATCATCGACGTCGACGACATCCCGCAGGATGGCGCCCCGACGGCCGCCAGCGTCGTCCATGACCTGGGCAGCCTGATCCAGATCGCCTTCACGACAGCCGCCGAAGGCGCCGGGCTTGGCCCGCCGATGGTCCTCCGCTTCACCTGCGCCGCCGGCGGCCGCGCCGAGATCCGCAGCACGCCCGGGGAAGGCACAATCGTCACCCTGCGCCTGCCCGGCGCCCCCGTCGCCAAGGCGGCCTGGTCATGACCGGCGCCCGGCCCGACGCCTGGAAGGCCGCCGTGCTCGACCGCCTGCCGCAAGCTGACGCGCTGCAGGGCGTCGAGCGCGAGACGATGGACTACGACGTCGTGATCGTCGGGGCCGGTCCGGCCGGCCTCGCCGCAGCTATACGACTGAAACAGCGCGCGCAGGCCGGCGGCCGCGACCTCTCTGTGGCGGTGCTCGAAAAGGCGGCCGAAATCGGCGGCCACAGCATCGCCGGTGCGGTGATCGACCCGCATGCCCTCGCCGAACTCTTCCCGGACTGGCAGGCGCGCGGCGCGCCGCTGACCACGGCGGTGACGCACGACCGGTTCCAACTGCTGCTGGGCGCGCGAACCGCCGTGCCGCTGCCGATGTTCACCCTCCCGCCGCTGATGCATAACCAGGGCTGCTACGTCGCGTCACTCGCGGACCTGGTCCGCTGGCTGGGACGCCAGGCCGAGGCGCTCGGCGTCGAGGTCTATCCCGGCATGGCCGCCAGCCAGGTGGTCTGGGACGAGCCCTCCGGTCGTGTGAAGGGCGTGGTGGCAGGTGTCTTCGGCATCGGCCGCGACGGCGCCCGCACGCCGGCCTTCCAGCCGGGGATCGCGCTGCACGGCAAGTATGTGCTGATCGCCGAGGGCGCCCGCGGTGCGCTCGCCAAGTCCATCATGGCGCGGCACGACCTCGCCCGTGACGCCGATCCCCAGGTCTTCGGGCTCGGCGTCAAGGAGCTGTGGCAGGTGCCCGCCGAGCGGCATCGGCCCGGGTACGTCGAGCACACCGTCGGCTGGCCGCTCGACAATTCCACGACCGGCGGGAGCTTTCTCTACCACTTCGGCGACCGCTACGTGTCGGTCGGCTACGTAGTGCATCTCGACTACCGCAACCCGTTCCTCTCTCCCTTCGACGAGTTCCAGCGGTTCAAGCACCATCCGGCGGCCGCCGCCCACTTGCAGGGCGGAACCCGGATCGCCTATGGCGCGCGGGCGATTACCGAAGGTGGCCTACAATCCGTGCCGAAGCTGGCGTTTCCCGGCGGCGCACTGATCGGCTGCTCGGCCGGCTTCGTGAACGTGCCGCGCATCAAGGGCAGCCACACCGCCGTCAAGAGCGGCATGCTCGCCGCCGACGCGGCCTTCGACGCCATCGCCGCGGGTCGGGCCGGCGACACGCTGACGTCCTACCAGGCGGCCTATCAGGCCAGCTGGGTCCACGCCGAGCTGCGGCGGGTGCGAAACGCGCGGCCGCTCCTCGGCCTTGGAACCCTCCTGGGCGGCGCGCTGGGCGTATTCGACATGTGGTTCCAGACCCTGTTCGGCGGCGCTTCGCTGTTCGGAACCCTACGCCATCGCGAGACCGACGCAGCAGCCACCGAGCCAGCGAGGAGACACCGGCCGATTCCCTACCCGAAGCCGGACGGCAAGCTGTCGTTCGACAAGCCCTCGTCGGTCTACCTGTCGAACACCAACCACGCGGAAGACCAGCCCATCCACCTGCGGCTGCTGGATCCCGCCGTCCCGCTGGGGGTGAACCTGCCGGAATACGGCGAGCCGGCGAGGCTCTACTGCCCCGCCGGGGTCTACGAGGTGCTCTACGACGAGAACGGGCGCAATCCTCGTTTCCAGATCAACGCGCAGAACTGCGTCCACTGCAAAACCTGTGACATCAAGGATCCATCGCAGAACATTGTTTGGACGCCTCCCGAGGGTGGCGGCGGGCCGAACTACCCCAACATGTAGCCGAAGCGCCGCCCCGCGAGCCCGAGCAGCGCACATCACCGCCGCGCTGGCCAAGACCCTGCTGCAGACGAGCATCGTGCCGACAGAGGTGTCCGTCCATCCGCACGAGTGCGGCGCGCTGCCCCCGACGGCGCGGACGCGCGCATGATCGCCACCGGCGCACAGCGCAGCGACGGGGCGCAGCTTCAACATCGCCGTCGCCTTCGAGCCGGGCCGCAGCGTGGCCGGGCGATTACGCAAAGCGCGTTACACTACTTCGCCGACTGCAGCTGGGACCTCCGCGCCGGCGGCTCGAGCTTCGTTGCCGTCCAAAGGCGAGGGCCTGGCCAGGAACCCGGACACCATGGCGGGCACACTTCACTACGTCCCCAACCTGGCCAGCTGGCTGGGACGGCGGGCGGCGTGGGTTCGCAAGCCTGGCCGACAAAGGAGAGCCGGCGCGACCAGGCCGCGCCGGCTCAGTCCGCGTGAGGATCAGGTCCTAGGCCGCCTGCGCCGCCATGAGCGGGACGCCCTCATCGCGCAACGCGCGCTGGACCGTCGGCCGGTTCTCCAGGCGAACCAGCAGGGCGCGAAGCGCCGGCGGGAGCTCGACCTGGAAGCGCAAGGCCCAGCGCAGGATGACGAACAGATAGAAGTCGGCGACGCTCGGGCTGGCGCCGAACAGGTAGTCGCCGACGAGTGTGCTTGCGACATACCTCAGCTTCACTGCGATGGCCTCGCGCGCCGTGGCCTTCTCCGCCTCCGGCGCCGGATGCCACATCACCTTGAAGGCGCCGTGCAGTTCGGTGGAGACATAGGTCAGCGCCTCGAGCGCCCGGGTGCGGCCCAACGGGCCGGGCACGGTCAGGTGAGGCGCCTGCGAGGCGATCCAGTCGAGGACGGCTACGTTCTCGGTAAGCAGCTCACCGGTGTCCAGCACCAGCGCCGGCACGTAACCCTTGGGGCTCACGTCGTTGAAGTCGCGACCCGACGCCGTCTGCTTGGTTTTCAGGTCGACGCGCTCGATCTCGAATGCGAAGCCGGACTCCTCGAGGGCGATGTGATCAGCCAGGCTGCAGGCCCAAGGGGCGTAGTAGAGTTTCATGACGATCCGTTCCTAGCTCAGGGGAGTGAAGCGGCGGGCGCCGCGGGCGGAGCGATCGGGCGTTCGGCCGGCGGATGCTGGCGCACCCAGCGGCGAAGCCAGGCGTCGAAGTCCGTGTAGCCGAAGCGCAGGACGTCGCCCGCCATCAGGGTCTCGTCCGAGAGACGCGTGCCAAAGTACGGCGCCTCGGGGTCGGTCAAGACAGGGCGCTGGTCGCCGGTCGCGGCCATGAAGGCGGATACGATGGCGTCGAGCCGGAAGGAGTCCGGGCCGGCCAGCTCGACCGTGGCGCCCAGCGGCTCGGCCGTCACCAGCTTCGAAAGGGCGATCGCCACATCGTCGGCCGCCACCGGTTGCACCCGCGCGGGGGCCAGGCGGACCTCGCGGCCGCCTTCGCTGGCGTTCGCGATCTCGCCCAGGAACTCGAAGAACTGGGTGGCGCGCAGGATGGTATGGGGCACAGCGGAGGACCGCACCTTCTGCTCCTGGGCATGCTTGGCCCGGAAATAGCCGTTGGCGGTCAGCCGCTCGGCGCCGACGATCGACAGTGCGATATGCTGGCGCACCCCAGCGGCCGCTTCCGCCGCCAGGAGGTTGGCCGTCGCCGTCTCGAAGAACCCGTCAGCGTCGTCCGCAAACGACGGCGAGTTCATCACGTCGACCACGACGTCGGCGCCGGCCAGGGCGGCCCGAAGCCCCGCGCCGGTGAAGGCGTCGACGCCACTGCGCCGCGACGCGGCTACGACCTCCATGTCCTGGTCGCCGAGGATTTCCAAAAGGCTGGCGCCCACGCGGCCAAAGCCGCCCATGACCACGACTTTCATGCGGGGGATCCCATGTGCTGGGGTTGCGCCGCACGGGCGCGCGGCTGGAGCGAATCGCGCAGCCAGTCCTCGAACCGGAGAGCAGCGATCCGGGCTTCGCCCCCGGGCAGCAGCGCGGTGTCGCTGAGCTCGGCGCCGAAGTAGGGCGCGCGCGGATCGGCGATGACCCGGCGCGTGTCCTCGTAGGCGGTCAGCACCTCGAGCGCGAGTTCGGGCAGCCGGAACCGCTCCGGCCCGGCAACCTCGACCATGCCGCTCAGCGGGTCGCCGGTGGCGACATCGGCCAGCGCCTCGGCGAGGTCCAGGCCGGAAATCGGCTGCGCCTGCGCGGGCGAGATCACCACGTCATCGCGCGATCCGTCCTGGACCACGCCGGCGATGAACTCGAAGAACTGGGTCGAGCGCAGGATGCTGAAGGGCAGACCGGAGTCGCGGACAATCTCCTCCTGCAGCTTCTTGGCGCGGAAGTAGCCGCTGGCCTGCAGGCGGTCCGTGCCCACGATCGACAGCACGACGTGGTGGCGCACGCCCGCGGCGCGACCCGCGGCGGCCAGGCGGCGTCCAGCCGCCTCGAAGAAGCGCAGCGCGGAATCGCTGTCGAGTTGGGGGGCGTTCGAGCAGTCGACGACCACGTCGGCGCCCTCGAACGCCCGGTCCAGGCCGCGGCCGGACACGGCGTCGACGCCGAACGTCGGCGAGGCCTCCAGGACGCGGTAGTCATCCTGCCGCAGATTGTAGACGAGCTTTTCGCCGACGCGGCCGCTGCCGCCGATGACCACGATCTTCATGTCCGTCGCCTCGATGCCTGGCGGGACCGCCAGTCCCCGAAGGCTAGGTCCGAGCGCGCCCTCCGGTCGATTGGGGTGAAGGACGAGGCCCTCCCATACCAAGGCATAGGCCAGCCCCTGCCGCGGTGGGCGCCGCGCGCCTGCGGCTAGCTCCAAGGCACGAATTGAGCCGCGCGGGGTCCCGATGAGAGCCTTTGACCCATGGCGCCCCGCGGCGCCGACCCCCGCGGCAAAGACGCCGCGGTCAACAGGAGCGAGACCGATGACCACCATCACGACCCGCGACGGCGCCCGGATCTTCTACAAGGACTGGGGCCCCAGGGACGCGCAGCCGATCGTCTTCCATCACGGCTGGCCTCTGAGCGCGGACGACTGGGACAACCAGATGATGTTCTTCCTGGCCCAGGGCTACCGTGTCATCGCCCACGACCGCCGCGGCCACGGCCGCTCCGACCAGACCGACGGCGGCAACGACATGGACACCTACGCCGCCGACGTCGCCCAGCTGGTCCGCGCGCTGGACCTCAGGAACGCGATCCACATCGGCCACTCGACCGGCGGCGGCGAGGTCACGCGCTACGTGGCCCGCGCCGAACCCGGCCGCGTCGCCAAGGCCGTGCTGATCGATGCGGTCCCGCCGGTGATGGTGAAGACGGACTCCAATCCGGGCGGCACGCCGCTCGAGGTGTTCGACGGCTACCGCGCCGCCCTGGCCGCCAACCGCGCCCAGCTCTACCTCGATATCCCCCGCGGCCCCTTCTACGGCTTCAACCGGCCGGGCGCGAAGGTGTCGGAAGGCCTGATCCACAACTGGTGGCGCCAGGGCATGATGGGCAGCGTCAAGGCGGGCTACGAGTGCATCAAGGCCTTCTCGGAAACCGACTTCACCGAGGACCTGAAGGCCATCGACGTCCCCGTGCTGGTGATCCACAGCGAGGACGACCAGATCGTGCCGTACGCGGACTCCGGCCCGCTCACGGTCAAGCTGCTGAAGAACGGCGTCCTCAAGACCTACAAGGACCTGCCGCACGGCCTGTGCCAGACGCACCCCGAGATCGTGAACGCCGATCTGCTGGACTTCATCAACGGTGACGCCGTCGGCGGCGCACGCGCGGCCTGACGCCTTCCCGCCCCCGCCCTCCCACACCTGCCGAAAGGACAGAACCATGCAGAAAACGATGCTCGCGTTGGCCGCGCTCGCCGCCCTGGCGGCTACGCCGGCCCTCGCCCAGGAGCGCCCCGGCCAGGCGACCAGGCTGGCCGGCGCCCAGGACGCCAAGGTCACCCTGGTGTACCAGCATCCCATCCCCGGGGTCCCGGGCAAGAGCGTCAAGGGCGTGCTCGTCGAGTACGGCCCCGGCGGGCATTCCCCCTCCCACACCCATGCGAAGTCGGCGCTGATCTACGCCACGGTGATCGAGGGCGAGATCCGCAGCCAGGTGAATGGCGGGCCGGCGAAGACCTTCCACACCGGTGAGAACTGGACCGAGCTGCCCGGCGATCACCACGCCGTCAGCGCCAACGCGAGCCAGACCAAGCCAGCGAAGATCCTCGCGGTCTTCGTGGTCGACGACCAGGACCAGGTGCTGACCACCCCCGACAGTCACTGATCCCGAATTCCCTGACCCGAGGGGCCGCCGCGCCCCTCCGAACGGCGAGTGCGCACGATGAACCAAGTCAGCGTCGAACCCACCTTCGAGCGCGACCCGCGGCGCCTGCACGTGCTGTTCGGCGGTCACACGATCGCCGACAGCACGGGCGCGGTAGTCCTTCACCGGCCGGGCCAGCTTCCGGTCTGGTACTTCCCCCGCCAGGACGTCGAGATGTTCGTGCTCAATCCGACGACCAGGCGTGAAGTCCCGGATCTGGGCGGCCAGGCGACCTACTTCACGATCTACCGCGACGCGAGCGTGGTCGAGAACGCCGCCTGGTCGTTCGAGGACCCGCCGCCGCCGCTCCTGGCGATCGCAGGTCTCGTCGCGTTCGAACCCGCGCATTTCGACCTGGCGATCGACGGCCAGACGGCCGCCGCCTGGACGGCGGAACATGCCTCCACGCCGGACCCGATCCGCCCTGCTTCGACCGCCTTCGCGTCCGTCGGCGATCTCGCCGAGGCGCTCCGTCGGGCGGCGGCGGCGCACGACCGTCACGAAGCCCGCCTGGGCGCCGCCGATCCGGACTGGCCGCAGTGGTACGCGAGCTACCTGGCCGCGGAACAGGCCGGTCGGGCGCTTCCCGTCTGAGCCGACGATCCGGTCCCGTGGCGAGGTATTGAGTCAGCGACGCTTCCCTCAGGCCGCGCCCACCTCGATCAGCCGCCGTCCGGTGTCGATGATCGTCTCGCGGCCGGGCCGCGGCTTCCAGCCCAGCACGCGCTGCGCCTTCCCTGAATTGAAGGCATGCCTGCGGCCCAGCGTCGGCACGATGCCGCTCAGCGCCGGGTCGCGTTTCGCCGCCAGTCGCACCACGAAGCTCGGCAGCACGCGTTTCGGCGCGCGTTCGGCGTACGGCGCAGGCAGTCCGTCGCGCAGCGCCTTGGCCATCTCGGCCATCCACATGTACTCGCCGCATGCGATGAAGCGCTCGCCGGCCGCCTTTGGGCTCGTCATGGCCAGCGCCTGCGCCACGGCCAGGTCGCGCACGTCCACCACGCTGAAACCCACCTTCGGCACGCCCGGCATCTTGCCGCTGAAGATCCGGCCCACAACCATCACCGAGCCCAGCGTGTCGCGGCTCAGCACCGGCCCGAAGATCGCGCTGGGCAGAACGGTCGTGAACTCCGTCTCGCCGCCATGCTCGGCCATGAAATCCCAAGCCGCCCGCTCGGCGACGATCTTCGAACGCCGGTACGCGGTGCTGTTCCGGTCGTTCACATCGGTCCAGACCGTCTCGTCGTTGTTGCTGTCCGGCCCCTGCAGCGCCGAGGCGCAGGCCGCCGTCGACGAGGTCATGACCACCCGCTTCACGCCCGCCGCCACGGCCGCCTTCAGCACCCGCAGCGTCCCGTCCCGCGCCGGCGGGATCAGGGCCGAGTCGCTGCCGTCGCCCGCGTTGCCCAGCGGCGACGCCACGTGCAGGACGTAGTCGCAGCCCGCCATCGCCTCGGCCCAGCCGGCGTCGGCGTTCAGGTCTGCCCTGGCGAATTCGAGCCGCCCATCCGGATCGACCTGCGTCGCCACCGCGGCCCGCACGCGATCGGCCTTGGCCAGGTCGCGTACCGTCGTGCGCACCATGTAGCCCCGCCGCAGCAGCTCCACGATCTGCCAGCCGGCCACGAAGCCCGTCCCGCCAGTCACCAGCACCGTTTCCGCCATTCCCGCACTCCCTGTCGAAGGCGGAAGTTAAGCGCGCGCCGTTGATGTGATAATCGCCAGCAAATCGTTTGGCATCATGAAGTTTTCCGTACAATGGCGGGCCTGTCGCTCCAGGAACTGACCGCCCTCTCGGCCGTCGCCACGCGCCGGAGCTTCCGCGCCGCGGCCGCCGACCTGCGCGTTTCACCCTCCTCGCTCAGCCACCAGGTGGCCAGTGTGGAGCGACGCCTGGGCGTGCGCCTCTTCAACCGCACCACCCGCAGCGTCTCGCTGACCGAGGCCGGCGAGCATTTCCTGGCCCGCGTGAACCCGGCCCTGCGCGAGATCTCCGAAGCCGTGGAGACAGTGAACCGCTTCCGCGACACGCCGGCCGGCCTGCTTCGCCTGAACGCATCCGAGGGCGGCGCCGAGCGCATCCTGCCGACCGTCCTGAGCTTCATGACCGCCTATCCGGACATGCGCGTCGACCTCGCCGTGGACGGCCGCATGGTCGATATCGTGGCCGAGGGCTTCGACGCCGGCGTCCGAGGCGGCTCCGCCGTGCCGCAGGACATGGTCGCCCTGCCCTTCGGCGTGGCCGAGACCTTCATGATCGTCGGCAGTCCCGCCTACTTCCAGGCGCACGGCCGCCCCACTTCGCCGGCCGACCTCCTCCGTCACGCCTGCATCCGGGTGCGCATGCCCAGCGGCGCGCTCCTGCCCTGGGATTTCGAGCGCCAGGGCGAGACGGTCAGCATCGAGCCGCCCGGCCGACTGATGGTGGGCAGCCCGGGGCTCGCGATCGAGGCCGCGGTGGCGGGCGCGGGCGTCGCCTATGTCATCGAGCGCGCCATGGCCGACGAATTGGCCACCGGCAAGCTGGTGCGCGTCCTGGACGACTGGACACCGCCCTTCCCCGGGGTGTCGCTCTACTATCCGAAGCAGCGCCTGCCTTCGGCCGGATTGGCCGCGTTCATCGCGCACTTCCGCGCCACGCGTCCTAGGGCCAGAGCCGGATGATCGCGACCGCGATGCCGGCCCAGAGGCCCAATGAAACCGCCGCGCCCAGCAGCAGGCCGTAGCCCGCGGGCAGCGGCCGGGCCGGTCGCGCCGACGCGGCGAAGGCGCGGATACGCGGAGAGACCAGGTCGCTCATGCGGGGCCTCCTCGGCCGGCGCCCTCCCGAGGCCCGGCTTCATGAGGAAATCTACGCAGATTCTCCTGAGAGGCGAATTTTGACGTTTCCGCGAGTGCGCTTGCGCTTCGCCGAACCTGATCCTATCTTTGTACAGTAATTACTGTTGGAAGCTCCCCATGCGCCTCCTCGCCCTCGCCGCCGTGGCCCTGCTCGCCAGCGCCTCGACCGCCCTCGCCGCCCCGGCGTCGGTCACCGTCAGCGTCGCCCCCGAGCTCCAGAAGAAGTTCGACAAGACCTACGGCCAGCGCGAGGCGACGTTCCTCACCGGCGACCTCAAGAGCTCGGTGGAAAAGAGCCTCTCCAAGACGACGGCCTACGACGGCGCGCGCATCGAGCTCACCCTCACCGACGTGAAGCCGAACCGGCCCACCTTCAAGCAACTCGGCGACACGCCAGGCCTGTCGTTCGAGAGCTTCGGCGTCGGTGGCGCGGCGGTCGAGGGGAAGGTGGTCCGCGCCGACGGGACCGAGGCCCCGGTGAAGTTCGACTGGTACGAGACGGACATCCGCCAGGTCCACGCCAACTGGGTCTGGAGCGACGCTGAATGGGCGTTCGACCGCCTGGCCCGCAAGATAGCTCGCGGCGACGAACTCGCCGAGCGCTGATCCGCCCACATCGGCTTGCGTCATCCGGCGGCGCGCGGTCTGATCCCCGCGCGCCGTTCGCTTTTCGAGCTCCCGAATGACCCGCCCTGCTCCATCCGCCGACCTGCGGCCCCTCGACCGGCTGCTGGAGATCATGGCGCGGCTGCGCGACCCGGCCGACGGCTGTCCCTGGGACCTGGAGCAGACCTTCGCGACGATCGCGCCCTACACGGTGGAGGAGGCCTACGAGGTCGCCGACGCCATTCAGCGAGACGACCTCGCCGACCTGAAGGACGAACTGGGCGACCTGCTGCTGCAGGTCGTCTTCCATTCGCGCATGGCCGAGGAACAGGGCGCCTTCGCCTTCGAGGACGTGGCCCGCGCCATCAACGACAAGATGGTCCGCCGCCACCCTCACGTCTTCGGCGACGAGACCTATGCCGACCTCGACGCCCAGAAGGCGGGCTGGGACCAGCTGAAGGCCGAGGAGCGGGCGAAGAAGGGCAAGGCCGAGAGCCTGCTCGACGACGTGCCCGTCGGCCTGCCCGGCCTCACCCGCGCGGTGAAACTGTCCAAGCGCGCAGCGGGCGTCGGCTTTGTCTGGCCGACCGTGCAGGACGTGGTCGTGAAGCTGCATGAGGAGGTCGGCGAGATGCTGACCGAGATCGAGGCCGGCGATCTCGACAAGGTGCGCGACGAGCTGGGCGACGTGCTCTTCGTGGTGGCCAACCTGGCCCGCACGCTGGACGTCGACCCCGAGGACGCCATCCGCTCGACCAACGCCAAGTTCGTCCGCCGTTTCAACTATGTGGAGCGCCGCCTGGCCGAGCGCGGCAAGACGCCCGACCAATCGGACCTGCCCGAGATGGACGCGCTGTGGGACGAAGCGAAGGCGACCGAGCGGGCGGGCTAGCGCCCGTCGATCATCGCGTGCGGGAACAGTTGCTCGAACTGGCCCATGGCCTGCGCGGTTAGGCTGACCGAGAGGCGGACCGAACCGTCCTTGCCGTCGTTGCGCTCGATCACCCGGCCGTGCCGGTAAAGCCAGGCGATGGCCGCCCCTTCGCCTGCGGGGGTGTAGACGTCCACCGGCGGAGCCTCGTCCACCAGGCCCGCGACGGCGGCCAGCAGGTCGTCGCAGCCCTGCCCCGTCACCGCAGAGACCAGCACGGCCGATGGATTGGCCCGGCGGGCGTCGCTGACCGCCTCGGCGCGGTCTTCGGCCGGCAGCAGGTCGGCCTTGTTCCAGACCTCCAGGATTCGCCGCTCGTCCATGTCGACGCCCAGGCGGGTGAGCACCGCGCGGACGTCGTCAGCCTGGGCCTTGGTCTCCTCGCTGGCGATGTCGCGCACGTGCAGGACGACATCGGCCTCGCGCACCTCTTCCAGCGTGGCGCGGAACGCCTCGACCAGTTCGTGCGGCAGGTCCGAGATGAAGCCCACGGTGTCGCTCAGGATCGCCGGGCGGCCGTCGGGCAGCTTCAACGAGCGCAGGGTCGGGTCCAAGGTGGCGAACAGCATGTCCTGCGCCACCACCTCGGCCTGCGTCAGGCGGTTGAACAGCGTCGACTTGCCGGCGTTGGTGTAGCCGACCAAGGCCACACTCGGGAACGGCACGCGCCGGCGGGCCGAACGCTGCAGGGTGCGCGTGCGGCGAACCTCCTCCAGCTCGCGCTTCAGCTTGCCGATCTTCTCGGCGATCAGCCGGCGGTCGGTCTCGATCTGGGTTTCGCCCGGGCCACCCATGACCCCGAAGCCGCCGCGCTGGCGCTCCAGGTGGGTCCAGGTGCGGACCAGGCGCGAGCGCTCGTAGGTCAGCCGCGCCAGCTCCACCTGCAGGCGGCCTTCGCGGGTCCGGGCGCGCCGGGCGAAGATCTCCAGGATCAGGCCTGTGCGGTCGATGACCTTGGCCTTCCAGGCCTTCTCGAGGTTCCGCTGCTGAACGGGCGTCAGGGAGTCGTCGATGACGACGACGTCCAATTCCTCGACCTCCACGATCGTGGCGATCTCGTCGACCTTGCCCTTGCCGAACAGCGTGGCGGGCGTGAGCTTGCGCAGGGCCACGACCATCGTCTCGCGGACCTCGAGGTCGAGGGCGAGCGCGAGGCCGGTGGCCTCCTCCAGGCGGGCTTCCGGATGGCGCGCGCCATCACGCCCCTCCCGATCGGGATGGACGACCAGCGCGCCCTGGACGGGCGCCTCACGGTCTACGAATTTGGTGGAGCTCAATCGCCCTCGTCGTCCGCCGGCTCATAGAGCTGGACGGGCTGAGCCGGCATGATGGTGGAGATCGCGTGCTTGTAGACGAGCTGGGATTGACCGTCCCTGCGCAGCAGCACGCAGAAATTGTCGAACCAGCTCACCACGCCCTGCAGCTTGACGCCGTTCACCAGGAAGATGGTGAGCGGGGTCTTCGATTTCCGCACGCTGTTGAGGAAGGTGTCCTGCAGGTTCTGTTTCTTGTCGCTCATTGGCTTTCCGCCTGTTGTTTTGGTTCGGGCGGCCGTCCGCCCACACACAAGGTCACGCTAAGCCCCAAACCGCGGCCGTTGCAATCGCGGTCAGATGGCCGTCGCCTTCGCGCGCTCGATATAGAGGCGCCGGAGCTTCGACGCCACCGGTCCCGGCGATCCATCGCCAACGGGTTTGCCGTCCACGCTCACGACCGGCAGCACCAGGCTGCCGGCGCCGGTGATGAAGGCCTCCTTGGCGGCCCGGGCCTCGTCGGGCGTGAACGGCCGTTCCTCGACCTTCAGGCCGATCTCCCGGGCGACGTCCATCAGCGAAAGACGGGTGACCCCGCGCAGGATGTTGGCGTTGGTGTCACGGGTGCGCAGGATGCCGTCCTGGTCGAGGATCCAGGCGTTGGACGACGCGCCTTCGGTGACCAGGCCCAGGTCGTCCACGAACCACGCCTCGACCGCGCCCACCTCGCGGGCCTTCTGCTTGGCGAGCGCGTTGGGCAGCAGGCCCACGGTCTTGATGTCGCAACGGCCCCAGCGGTTCTCGGGGGTGGTGACCACGCCGACGCCCCGGGCGGCGCGGGCCTCGGTCGCTTCCCGGTCCACGCGGCTCACGGTGATCACGACGGCCGGGCGCACAGGGATCGTCGGGAACGCATGGTCGCGCGGAGCGACCCCGCGGCTCACCTGCAGATAGACCAGTCCTTCACGGACCCGGTTCCGGCGCACCGCTTCGCGCAGCACCATGGTCAGGGCCCTGCGGCTCATCGGCATGTCGATGCGCAGTTCCGACAGGCTGCGCTCCAAGCGCGCGAAATGGCCCTCGGGGTCGGCCAGCTTGCCGCCGAACAGGGCCCAGACCTCGTAGACCGCGTCGGCCAGCTGGTAGCCGCGGTCCTCGATATGCACGAACGCCTCGGCGTGTGGGACGAAGCGCCCGTTCACATACGCAATGCGCCCCACCCCTACGCCTCCTCGGATTCCAGCGACCGGGCGCCCGACAGGCCCAGCGACTTCAGCTTACGGTGCAGGGCCGAGCGTTCCATGCCGATGAAGGCCGCAGTCCGTGAAATATTGCCCGAGAACCTGAGCATCTGGGCGTTCAGGTACTCGCGCTCGAAGACCTCCCGGGCCTCGCGCAGCGGGAGCGCGATGATCCGCTCGGCGCCGAGCGACGTGGTCTGGTCGTTCACCGACGCCTCGGCCGGCAGCATGTCGGCGGTGATCGGTTCGGACGGCGCGCCCGAGGCCAGGATCAGCATCCGCTCCACATTGTTGCGCAGCTGGCGCAGGTTGCCCGGCCAGCCACGAACCTGCAGCATCGCCAGGGCGTCGTCCGACAGCTTGCGGCGGGGCAGGCCCGACGCCTCGCAGATGCGGGCGATGAAGTCCTCCACCAGCTCCGGGATGTCCTCGCGCCGCTCGCTGAGGCCGGGGACGTTCACAGGCACCACGTTCAGGCGGTGGAACAGGTCCTCCCGGAAGCGGCCGCCGGCGATCTCCTCGCGCAGGTCCTTCGAGGTGGACGAGATCACGCGGACGTCCACCTGCACGTCGGCGTCGCCGCCCACGCGCCGGAACCGCTGCTCGACCAGCACGCGCAGGATGCGGCCTTGCGTCTCGCGCGGCATGTCCACCACCTCGTCGAGGTAGAGGGTGCCGCCGTGGGCGCGCTCGAACACGCCGATCTTGGCCGGACGGCCGCCCGCGCCCTCCTCGCCGAACAGCTCCACGTCCATCCGCTCGGGGGTCATGCCGGCGGCGCCGATGGGCACGAACTCGTTGCGGGCACGGTGGCTGGCGTCGTGGATCAGGCGCGCCACCGTCTCCTTACCCGATCCCGGCGGGCCCGAGATCAGCACGCGGCTGTTGGCCCCGGCCAGCTTGGCAATCATCTGGCGCAGCTGCTGGGCGGCCATGGACTTGCCCAGCAGCCCCTCGGGCGCGATCGCCTGGGTGCGCAGGCGGCGGTTCTCGCGCTTCAGGTTCGCCGTCTCCAGCGCGCGCTCGACCACCAGGATCAGACGGTCCGACTTGAACGGCTTCTCCAGGAACTCGTAGGCGCCGCGCTTGATGGCGCTGACAGCGGTCTCGATGTTGCCGTGGCCCGAGATCATGATCACCGGCAGATCGCCGTCCAGCTGCTTGACCATGTCCAGCAGCTCCAGGCCGTCCATGCCGCCGCCCTGCATCCAGATGTCCAGGATCAGCAGCGCCGGCTTGCGCGCCCGGACCGCGGCGAGCGCGCTCTCCGAGTCGGTCGCGGTGCGCACGTCGTAGCCTTCGTCGGTCAGGATCCCCGCGACCAGCTCGCGGATGTCCGCCTCGTCGTCGACCACAAGAACGTCAGACGCCATCAGTCAGTCCTCATTTCGCCGGTACGGCGGCGGCAGTGGATTTCGGGGTGGGGCGCGGAGCCGGCGCGGCGGGCAGGCGCAGGATCGCCAGCGCGCCCTGCCCGCTCCGCGCGTCGGCCAGCTCCAGCTCGCCGCCGTGGTCTTCCAGGATACGCTTGACGATGGCCAGGCCCAGGCCCGTGCCCTTCTCGCGCGTCGTCACATAGGGTTCGGTCAGCCGGTCGCGGTCCTTGGCCGGCAGGCCCACGCCGTTGTCCTCGATCTCGATGGTCACCGAGGCGTCCTCGACCACCAGCCGCGCCGTGATCCGGCCCTTCACGCGCGGTGATTTCGCCCGGCGCGCCTCGACGGCCTCGGCGGCGTTCTTCAGGACGTTGGTCAGCGCCTGGCCGATCATCCGGCCGTCGGCATAGAGCATCGCGTCGGCCTTCAGGTCCTCCAGCTCCACCGCGAAGTCGGGGCTGGCCACCCGCTGGGCGAAGACGGCGGCGCGCACCAACTCGCCCGCTTCCAGCTTGGCGAACTTGGGGGCCGGCATCCGGGCGAAGGCCGAGAACTCGTCCACCATCCGGCCGATGTCGCCCACCTGGCGCACTATGGTGTCGGTGCAGCGGTCGAACGTTTCGAGCTCGGCCTCGGCGATGTCCTTGCGATACTTGCGGCGTAGGCGCTCGGCCGAGAGCTGGATCGGCGTCAGCGGGTTCTTGATCTCGTGGGCGATGCGCCGCGCCACGTCGCGCCACGCGGCATTGCGCTGGGCGGCGACCAGGCGGGTCACGTCGTCGAAGGTCAGCACCAGGCCGCCCTCGCTCTGGCTGGCGCGGACCCGCAGGCGGCGGCTGTCGCGGCCGCGCACCACGTCGATCTCCTCCTCGGCCTCGCCGCTGCGGCCGGCGGCGGCCAGCTCGGCGAACTCGGGCACGACCTCCGACAGCCTGCGTCCGCGGCCATGGTCGCCCGGCAGCGCCAGCAGGATCGCCGCCTGGCGGTTGGCCACCGAGATGCGGCCGTCCGGCTCGAGGCCGATAACGCCGGCGCTCACCTCGGTCAGCACGGTCTCGATGAACTGCCGCCGCTCCTCGGCCTCCTCGCCGGCGCGGCGCAGGGCTTCCTGCTGAGCTTGAAGATCGTGCGTCATACTGTTGAAAGCACGGGACAACACGGCGATCTCGTCGGGGTCGTTGTCGGCATCGACGCGCGCGCTGAGGTCGCCGCTGGCCACGCGGCCCGCGGCCTGCACCAGCCGCGCCACCGGCGCCGAGATGGCGTTCGCCGCGGCCAGGCCCAGCCACACGGCGCCCACCAGCACCAGCAACGCCGTCTCGGCGTAGCTGAGCGCGAAGATGGCCTGGATCTTGGCCCGGCTGTCGCGCACCTCGCGGTACGATATCAGCGAGCTCTCGGCCTCGCGCAGGTTGGTGACGATCCCCTTCTCCAGCGGGCGCACGGCGTAGAGGTAGACGTTCTCGTAGTCCGGCAGCCTATACAGCGCCCGGATCACGTCGCCGGCGCGGACGTAGATCTCGCCCTCGTTCGCCGACTGGTAGGCCGAGGCCGGCAGGGCCTCGTAGGCCGGAGCCGCGGCCGCCTCGGACTTCGCCATGATCCGACCGTGCCGGTCGACGAGGTAGATGGCCGGGAACGCGTGATAGGCGGCCAGCGCCTGCAGCGCGCTGTCGAAGCCGCCCGCCTTGCCCTGAAGGTTGGGCGCCTCGCGGTTGACGTCGCGGGCCATTACCACCACGCGGTCGGCGGCATCGCGCGACTGTTCCTCCATGTACGAGCGGAACACGGTGGCCGAATTCTCCACCACGGTCTGGACGCGGGCGCTGAACCACTTGTCGACGCCCTGGCTGACAAGCACGCCCGAGAAGACGAACACCACCAGGGCCGGGACCAGGGCCGCGAGCGCGAACAGGCGCACGAACCGCACGTGCAGCCGGGCGCCGGCGTCGGTGGAACGCGCCCGCAGCAGGTCCAGCAGGCGCAGCGAAACGGCGGCGATCAGGCCCAGGATCAGGACCAGGTTGAGGCCCAGGACGGTGAGGATGAGCTGGCTGGCCGGCCCCAGCGGCCCCTTCTCGGGCGGCGAGGCGGCAAGCAGGATGGCGAGGCCGGTCAGCGCCGCGGCGACGCCGTAGCCGACACCCAGCACGACCCGGGACTGGAGCGCGTTTCTGATCCGGCCAAGGACCGGATGGCGGAACGCCGGATGCGTGAGCAACGCCATTGGCGCCGGAGCCTAGGGAGCTGTGCTCCGAAATCAACAGCTATGTTGCCCGGCTGCACGGCCAGGCTTCAGCCCCGGCGTCGCAGCCGCTCAATCCCTTGCGGGATAAGGGCTCGCCAACGGCGTCCCAGGTCCTTCACTTGTGGTGCTGGCGCCGCTAGCGGCGCCCGCGGGCCATTTCCACGCCCAGGTCGTGGATCTTCTTGCGCAGCGTGTTGCGGTTGAGACCCAGGATTTCGGCCGCGCGGACCTGATTCCCACGCGTCGCGGCCAGGGTGAGCTGGATCAGCGGACGCTCCACCTCCTCCAGCACCCGGTCGTAGAGGCCGGCCGGCGGGATGCCGTCCGGCTGGTCGGCGAAGTAGCCTGCCAGCTTCTGCTCCACGAGCTGCGACAGCGTCGCCGGGCCCTCCTGGCCCTGCACCGTCGGCTGCTGGTCGGCCAGCTCCTTCTCGACGATACGGGCGGTGATCAGGTCCTCGCCGTAGAGCGCACAGACCCGGCGGACCAGGTTCTCCAGCTCGCGCACGTTGCCCGGCCAGGCGTGACGCTTCAGGCGCTCCAGCGCGTTGGCGTCGATGGTCTTGGCCGGCAGGCCCTCGCGGTTGGCCCGCAGCAGGAAGGCGCGGGCCAGGTCCGGGATGTCCTCCGCCCGGTCGCGAAGCGGCGGGATGCGCAGCGGCGCCACGTTCAGCCGGAAGAACAGGTCCTCGCGGAACAGGCCCTGCTGGATCAGCGCGCGCAAGTCACGGTTGGTGGCCGCGATGATCCGAACGTTGGGCCGTCGGCCGGTCTTGGGGTTCAGCGCCGGTTCGGAGCCGTCGATCACCCGCAGGAGGCGTGTCTGGGCGTCCAGCGGCATGTCGCCGATCTCGTCGAGGAACAGCGTGCCGCCGTCGGCCTCGACCAGCTTGCCGTAGTCGCCCTCCTCCTTGCCGAAGAGTTCACTCTCCACCCGTTCACGCGGCGTGGCGGCCAGGTTGATCACCACGAACTTGCCGTCGCGGCGGCGGCCCATGTCGTGAAGGGCGCGGGCGACCAGCTCCTTGCCGGTGCCGCTCTCGCCGGTGATCAGCACCGTGAGGTCCGCTCCCACCAGCCGGGCGATGGTGCGGTAGACGTCCTGCATCGGGCCCGAGCGGCCGATCAGCGGCAGCCGGTCGTCGCGCATGGCCCGCGCCTGGGCCTTCGACGCCTCGGCGTCGGCCGGCCGCGATAGGGCCCGGCGCGCGGCCGAGGTCATGTCGTCCAGGTCGAACGGCTTCGGCACATACTCGAACGCACCCACCTCCGCGGCGTTGACCGCCGTGATCAGGTTGTTCTGCGCGCTCATCACGATGACCGGCAGTTTGGGCCGCTGCTTCTTGATGCGGGGCAGCACGTCGAAGACGTTCTCGTCGGGCATCACCACGTCGGTGACGACCAGGTCGCCCTCGCCGTCGGTCACCCACTTGAGCAGGGTGGTGGCGTTGCCGGTGGCGCGGACCTGGTAGCCCAGTCGGGTGAAGGCCTGGGAGAGCACCAGCCGGATCGAACTGTCGTCGTCGGCGATCAGGATTTTCTTCGAGGCGGCGTTCATCAGTGGGCGTCCTCGTGCGCGGCGATCGGCAGCAGCACCCGGAAGACGGTGCGGCCCGGTTCGGATTCGAAATCGATCAGGCCGCCATGCGCGGCGACCAGTTTGGCGACCAGCGCCAGGCCCAGGCCCGCGCCGTTGGCCTTCGAGGTGACGAAGGGCTGGAACAGGCTTTCCCGGATGTGCTCGGGAATGCCGGGCCCGTTGTCGATCACCCGCACCTCCAGCGGCGCGCCGCGCAGCGCCTGGCCCTTGGCCGAGCGCACCTTCACGCCGTGGCGGTAGGCGGTGTGGATCGAGACCTCGCCGCGCCCGTCGCCGCGCGCGTGTGCGGCCTCGGAGGCGTTCTTCACCAGGTTCAGGAACACCTGGATCAGCTGGTCCTCGTCGCCCAGCACGGGCGGCAGCGAAGGGTCGTAGCTCTCCTTCAGCCCCAGGCCGTCGGCCACGCCGTTGGCGGCCAGCGCCCTGACCCGATCCAGGATCTGGTGGATGTTCAGCGGCGTCAGCGACGGCAGGGCGTCGTCCGAGAACGCCTCCATCCGGTCGACCAGCCGGCGCACACGGTCGGTCTCGTCGACGATGAGCTGGGCCAGGGGCGCGTCCTCGGCCTTGGCGCCGCTCTTCAGCAGCTGGGCCGCGCCGCGGATGCCGGCCAAGGGGTTCTTGATCTCATGCGCCAGCATGCGGCCCAGGCCGACCAGCGACCGCAGTCCGGCGGCCTCATGGGCGCTGCGTTCGTTGCCCAGGCCGTTCTTGACGGTGAGGGTCAGCAGCACCGAGCCGTCGCCCAGCGGGGCGGCCGCGCCGTCGGCCTCGAACGGCGGCAGGCCGAAGAGGCTGATCTGCACGCCGCGCTCGCGGACCCGGGCATCCTCCTCGATCGCCCGGTTCAGCAGCGACACCATGGCCGAGCCCGGCGGCAGCGCCGCGCTGAAGCGGCCTCTCGCCAGCAGCCCCAGCCCCTGTCCGAAAAGCGCCTCGGCCGCCTCGTTCACCGCGACCAGGGCGCCGTCGGCGTCCACGACCAGCGATGGATCGGGACTGAGCTCGAACGCCGCGGCCTTGAGGGCGTCCATGTCGACGCCCTTCTCCTGGAACTTGATCTTCCCACTCATGCAGCCAGCCTGTGGTCTGGAGGTCCCCAGAGGGCTTGCAGCCCCCGTTCGACCGATCGGGCGTCCTCCAGACGGCACAGGGCCGCGCGCGCTTCTCTCCGGGCCTGCGCATCGGCGGGCCAGGGGGCGTTTTCGATGTAGGCGGCCAGGTGCTTGCGGAAGATCCGCAGGCCCAGCCGTTCTCCGTAGAAGTCCAGGCTCTCGCGCAGGTGCGCGATGGCGATCGCCAGGCGCGCCTCTGCGCCGGGCTCTTCGAACGTGCGGCCGTCCAGCTCGGCCTCGAGCTGGGCGGCGATCCACGGCTTTCCGTAGACGCCGCGACCGACCATCACCGCATCGGCGCCGCTCGCGTGCAGGGCGGCTCGGGCGCTGGCGCCGTCCACGATGTCGCCGTTGGCGATCACCGGGATCGAGACGGCCTCCTTCACCGGGCGGATGGCGGCCCAGTCGGCGGCGCCCTTGTAGAACTGACAGCGGGTGCGGCCATGGACGGTGACGGCCTTCACTCCGATCTTCTCAGCCGCGGCGGCCAGCTCAGGCGCGTTGCGGCAGGCGTCGTCCCAGCCCAGACGCATCTTCACCGTCACCGGCACGTCCACCGCCTCGACGGCGGCAGACATCAGCTCGGCCGCCAGCGCGGGCTCGCGCATCAGCGCCGACCCGCCATGGCCCCCGGTGACCTCGCGGGCCGGGCAGCCGAAGTTCAGGTCGATGATCTCGGCGCCCGCCTCCGCCGCCAGCCGCGCGCCCTCGGCCATGTGGACCGGATCGCGGCCGACCAGCTGGACCACCATCAGAGGCAGGCCCTCGCCAACGGCCGCGCGGCGCACCACATCGGGCCGGCCCTTCGAGAATTCGGCGCACGCCACCATCTCGGTGGCGACGTAGGACGCCCCCAGCCGGCTGGCCGCGCGACGGAACGGCAGATCGGAGACGCCGGTCATCGGCGCGATCCACACGCGCCCCGCGACCCCCACTCCGCCGATGTCGAGCACACTGCTCATTTAATAATCATCCCCACCGCTATATTTCTAGGCAGATGTAACCGGTGTCGTAAAGCGCGAAAGCTGGCGCCGTCCGTCGCGGTTCCGTATGAACCGCCGCCATGAGTTTCTCCGCTGTCATCGTTGCGGCCGGTGAAGGCCTGCGGGCCGGCCCTGGCGAACCCAAGGCGTGGCGCACGCTGGGCGGCCGTCCCATCGTCCGCTGGTCGGTGGAGGGTCTACTCGCCGCGGGGGCCCGCGAGGTGGTCGTCGTGGTCGCCCGCGACCGTCTGACGCAGGCCGACGAGGCGCTGGTCGGGCTCGAGGGCTGGAAGGCCGTCACCGGAGGCAAGACCCGCGCCGAGTCGGTACAGGCTGGCCTGGCCGCCGTCACCGCCAAGGCGAGCCAGCCGGTGCTGATCCATGACGCCGCGCGCCCCTTCGTCGGCACAGCGCACGTGAACCGGCTGTTGGCGGCGCTGGACCTGGCCGACGGGGCGATCCCCACCCTGCCCGTCCCCGACACCCTGAAGCGGGGCGAAGGCCTCGTGGACGAGACGGTCTCGCGCGAAGGCCTGTGGCGCGCCCAGACGCCCCAGGCGTTCAAGTTCGGCAAGCTGAAGGCCGCCTATCGTCGCTGGCCATCGGGGGAAGAACCAACCGACGACGCCTCGGTTATGGAGCGGGCCGGCGGCCACGTGGCCATGGTCCCGGGCGACCCGATGCTGATGAAGCTCACCTATCCCGAGGATTTCTTCCTGGCCGAGCAGCTTACGGCCGGGCGGCGCATCGTCCGGATGGGCCAGGGCATCGACGCGCACCGCTTCGGTCCCGGCGAGGTGGTCTGGCTGGGCGGCATCCGCATCCAGCACGACCTGGGCCTGGTCGGCCATTCCGACGCCGACGCCGGCCTGCACGCGCTCACCGACGCCGTGCTGGGCGCCATCGCCGACGGCGACATCGGCAAGCACTTCCCGCCCAGCGACCCGCAGTGGAAGGGCGCGTCGTCCGACCGCTTCCTGCAGCATGCGGTCGCCCGGGTCGCGGCGCGCGGCGGGCGCATCCTCAACGCCGACCTGACCTTGATCTGCGAGCGCCCCAAGATCGGTCCGCACCGCGACGCCATGCGCGCCCGCATCGCCGAACTGCTTGGCCTGCCGCTCGACCGAGTCAGCGTGAAGGCCACCACGACCGAGGGCATGGGCTTCACCGGCCGCGAGGAGGGTATCATGGCCCAGGCAGTGGTTGCGGTGGAGACGCCGCTCTAGCGCGGCCTCACGGCAGCCAGGTCCAGCGCGCCTTCAGGTTGGCGTACATCGCCCCGGCCAAGTTCGTGTAGTCGTCAGTCCAGGGCCGCGCCTGGAACGGATCGCCCCAGCGCCACTTGCCGGTCGCCATGAAGCGTTCGAGCGCCGCGCGGTCCTTGGCGACGATCACGGCGTCCTCCGACGACTCCCAGGTGCCAGCCGGGTCGTGCTTCGGGGCCTCGTAGTTCTGGGCCAGCGACCAGCCACCGGCCGCGCGCGCCACCGCCTGGGCCGGGTGCATCAGGTCCAGGTTCCGGTTCGACAGGTGCAGGATCAGGATGCCGTCGGGCTTCAGCTTCGTCAGGTAGCCGCGCACGGCTTCCACCGTCAGCAGGTGCGCCGGCACCGCGTCGGACGAGAAGGCGTCGATGAGCAGGACGTCGAAGCTGTCCGCCGGCTGCTTCGCCACCGTCAGGCGCGCGTCGCCGATCACATACTCCACCGGACTCTTGGCGCATTCGGTCGTGTAGCTGAAGTTCTCCGGATCGCTGGACACCTTCACGACCAGTGGATCGATCTCGAAGAAGGTCAGGCGGTCGCCCGGCCGCACGAACGCCGCGACCGAGCCGGTGCCCAGGCCCACCGCGCCGATGCGCAGATTCGGAGACGCCGCCTGCTTGGCGGTGAACACCTGCCCGATCGGCGTGTTCGGCGTGTAGTAGACCATCGGGTGGCAGCGGTAGCGCGGGTCCTGGGCCTGCGCGCCGTGCAGCGTCGTCCCGTGAGCCAGCATCTTCACGTAGCCGATGCTGGGGACGTAGGTCTCCGAACGCTTCAGCACGCCGAAGAAGCTGCGCCAGCTCTCGCGCGTGTCGGTCCGGTCGGCCGTGGCCTGGGCCGCATAGGACAGCAGCGCCAGGATCGCGAAGAACAGCAGGGCGTGGCGGCGCACCATGAAGGCGGCGATCACCGCCAGCACCAGCAGCGTCTTCATGCCCATGTCAAACAGCTCGGACTGGTCGAAGGCGCCGACGACCGATTGCGTGGTCAGGTGGCCCGAGGCGAAGGTCACCGAGACCGGCGTCCCGACCGCGGCGATCACGCCCACCACCAGCATCACCCAGTTCCAGGTCGGGATGCGGTTGAGGTCGCCCCATGGCCGCGCGAGGCACGAGAGCGCCAGGATCAGCGGGTACTCCCAGACGTCGTTGAAGATCACCGGCGCGAGGAAGGCGTTGAACGCTCCGCCGACCACGCCGCCCAGCGAGAGGCAGAGGTAGAACTCGGTGAGGTGCGCCGGGTCGGGCCGCCGGGCGACCAGCCTCTGGTGGCACATCAGGGCGGTCAGGAAGAACGCCGCCAAATGGATGAACAGCTGCAGCGGCAGGCTGGTCGCCTTGAACGGCAGCAGCGCTACGCAGGTGGCCACCGCGGCGCCCTGAAGCGTGAGGGTCAGCGCCGGCGAGATCGCCGGCTTCTCCTGGAACGCAATGATGAAGGTGACGAGGTAGAGCGCCAGCGGCACGACCCATAGGAACGGCGCCGAGGCGACATCCGTGGTGATGTGGGTGGTGACGCCCAGCATCAGGCTGGAGGGGATCGCCGCCAGCGCCACCCAGGCCGCCCGCTCGTGCCAGCTGGGCGCGGGCGTGTCGGGCGCGACGGTCCCCGCGCTCACCGACGCTGAACGGGCAACAGCCAGCGCCAGGGTTCCGATCACCAGCACGAACAGGCCGTAGCCGGCGCTCCAGCCGTAGCGCTGGCCGACCAGGGTGGTCAGCGGTTCCACGACGATCGGATAGGCCAAGAGGGCGATCAGGCTGCCGAAGTTGCTGGCGGCGTAGAGGACATAGGGCTCCTTGCCCTCGGCGGCGCCGAGCGTGCGCGCATACCAGGCCTGCACCAGCGGCGCGGTGGCGGACAGGATCGCGAACGGCGCGCCGATCGAGAGCGCCAGCACCGAGAGCAGCCACAGGTTCGGATGGTCCGACGAAGGCGGCCCCGCCAGCCCGTTGACCCGCAACGGCAGGGCCACCGCGGCGATCACCAGGGCCGCCACATGGGTCATCGCCTGGCCGCGCACCGAGGGAATGCGCTGCAGGATATGGGCGTAGAAATAACCGGCCAGCAGCGCGAGCTGGAAGAACGCCATCGAGGTGTTCCACACCGACGGGCTGCCGCCCAGCAGCGGCAGGACCAGCTTGGCGACCATCGGCTGGACCAGGAAGACGAGGCCGGCGCTCGCGAAGACGGTCAGGGCGAAGAGCGCCGGCGGCGCGGGGCGGGACGGCGCCTGGGCGCTGAGCGTGGTCATCGGGTCTCGAATCGCCTTGATCGACGGGGACGGGCAGTGCTCAGTTCGGGCGCGAGTAGAGGGACCTTCAAGCCGATGTTCAACCTGGAGATCGTCACCCTGGCGCGCCTCTTGATCGACGAGGCGCGGGAACGGTCCCTGCGCATCGTCACAGCCGAGAGCTGCACCGGCGGGCTGGTGGCCGGCGCCATCTGCTCCATCCCCGGCTCGTCCGACGTCTTCGAGCGCGGCTTCGTCACCTACTCCAACCGCGCCAAGCAGGAGATCCTGGGCGTGCCCGGCGACCTGATCGCCGACCTGGGCGCCGTGTCCGAACCGGTGGCGCGCATGATGGCCGAGGGCGCGCTCGAGAATTCCAATGCCCACCTGGCCGTCGCCATCACCGGCGTCGCGGGCCCGGGCGGCGGCACGCCCATGAAGCCGGTCGGCACGGTCCACATCGCCACCGCGCGTTCGAACCAGCGGATCATCCACGAGGACTATCTGTTCGAGGAGGACACCCGCGAGGGCATCCAGCTCGCCGCGGTCCAGGCGGCGCTGCAGATGATGCGGGATCGCCTGACCTGAGCGAGGCGCCACACCTCCTCCGCGCGCTGCGCCGGCGAGACCTGCTGGGGATCGTCCTGAACGCCATCATCGGCGCCGGCATGCTGGCCGCGCCGGCCAAGGTCTACGCGCTGGCGGGCGGTTGGAGCTTCCTGGTGCTGGCGGTCGCGGCCCTGGCCCTGCTGCCGCTGGTGCTCTGCTTCGCGGACCTGTCGAGCCGCTTCTCGGCCACCGGCGGGCCGTATCTCTATGCCCGCGAGGGCCTGCCCGCCCTGCCCGCCTTCGCGGTCGGCTGGCTCATGTGGTTCAGCCAGGCCATGTCGGTCTCGACCCTGGCCAACCTGTTCATCACCTACCTCGGCGGCTTCTTCCCTGCGATCGAGACCGGCCTGCCGCGCTTCCTGGCGCTGGGGGCGTTGGGAGCCGCCCTGACCGGTATCGTCCTCGTCGGCATCCGCCAGTCCGCCCGGGCGAGCAACCTGCTCATCGTCCTGAAGGTGGGCTTCGTGGTGGCCTTCACGGCGGCCGGCGTCGGGTTCGTGCAGGCCGACCATCTGGCGCCGCGCCAACCTCTGCCCGACACTTTCACCTTCGCCCAGGCGCTGCTGATCTACATGTTCGCCTATTCCGGCTTCGAGCGCGGCTCGGTCGTGGCCGGTGAGGCGCGCGACCCGCAGCGGGACGTGCCCTTCGCCCTGGTGGGCGGCGTGTGCGCGGTGACGTTCGTCTACGCCGCCGTCCTGCTGGTCTGTGTCGGCGTCCTGGACCACCCCGCCGCCAACGACCGGCCACTGGCGGAGGTCGGCCGCCAGCTGTTCGGCCACGCCGGCGCCGTGGCCGTCTCGGCGGGCGCCATCGCGGTGATCGTCGGCACCATCCTGGTGATCACCATCTCGATGCCTCGCATGCTGCTGGCGCTGTCCGAGCAGCACCAGCTTCCGGCCTGGCTTGGCCGCGTCCATCCGCGATGGCGCACGCCCCACGTGGCCATCGTGATCTCCAGCATCCTGGGCTTCGGTTTCGCCATGGCCGCCGACCTGATCACCGCCCTGACCATGGCGACCGCCGCGCGCCTGACCGGCTACATCCTCTGCTGCATCGCGCTGTGGCGGATGTCGCGGCGCGCCGACGCGCCCGCGCCGCGCTTCACGCTGCCGTACCGCGGACCGATCGCGCTCTTCACGGCGGCGCTGTTCACGGCGGTCCTCACGCTCGGCGCCGCCAAGGAGCTCTGGGGCCTGGCGATCGTCCTGGCCGCCGGCCTCGTTCTCTGGGTGCTCAGCCGTAGAGCGCCTTCGCCCGATCCTCGAAGCAGGCCATGAGCCGCTCCACCGCGTGGTGGAAGTTGGCGGAAAGCAGCCCTTCGAGCAGCCTCGATTTGAACTGGAAGTCGATGTCGAACTCGATCCGGGTCCCCGCCTCGTCCTCCAGGAACCGCCAGCGATTGGTCAGCTTGCGGAACGGCCCGGACAGCAGGCTGACGTCGATCAGCCGGTCGCCCGCGTCGCGCCGCACCCGCGTGGCGAACCGCTCTTTCAGGAACGAGAAGCCCACGCCAGCCTCGGCGTCCAGGCTGCTGGAGCCCTCGCCCAGGTCGCGGGCGTTCCACGTGCGCATGGAGGTGATCCACGGCACGAACTCGGGATAGCGCGCCACGTCGCCCACCAGCGTGAAGAGCTGGTCCGGCGTGTAGGGCAGCACCCGGGAGACGTGATGGTGCAAGTTAGGCGGCGGCTTCTTTGGCGCGCCGCGCGGCCTGCAGCCGGGCGAAGTCCTCGTCGGCGTGGTGCGACGAGCGGGTCAGCGGGCTGGACGAGACCACCAGGAAGCCCTTGGCCTTGGCGATCTCCTCGTAGGCCTTGAACTCGTCAGGGTGCACGAACCGGTCGATGGACGCGTGCTTGCGGGTGGGCTGCAGGTACTGGCCGATGGTGATGAAGTCGACGCCGGCCGAGCGCATGTCGTCCATGACCTGCATCACCTCCTCCTTCGCCTCGCCCAGGCCGACCATGATGCCGGACTTGGTGAACTGCGTCGGATCGCGCTCCTTCACCCGCTCCAGCAGGCGCAGCGAGTTGTAGTAGCGGGCGCCGGGCCGGATCGAGAGGTAGAGCCGCGGAACGGTCTCCAGGTTGTGGTTGAAGACGTCCGGGCGGGCGTCGATCACCTCGTGGACCGCCGACAGCGGCTTGCGCAGGAAGTCCGGAGTGAGGATCTCCACGGTCGTGCCGGGCGACACCGCACGGATCGCCAGCACCACGGCGGCGAAGTGCGCCGCGCCGCCGTCGGCCAGGTCGTCGCGGTCCACCGAGGTGATGACCACGTGCTTCAGCCCCATCTTGGCCACCGCGTCGGCCACGCGCTGCGGCTCGGTTGGGTCCAGGGCGTTCGGCTTGCCCGTCGCCACGTTGCAGAACGAGCAGGCCCGCGTGCAGATCTCGCCCATGATCATCATGGTGGCGTGGCTCTTGGACCAGCACTCGCCGATGTTCGGGCAGGCGGCCTCCTCGCACACCGTGACCAGGCCGTTGCCCTTCACGATGTCGCGGGTGGCGTTGTAGCCGGGCGAGCCGGGCGCGCGGACCCGCAGCCACTCGGGCTTGCGCAGGATCGGCGTGTCGGGGTTCGCCTGCTTCTCGGGATGCCGCGGACGGCGTTGGTTCCCCAGGGGGTTCAGGGTGTCGATGACCACGGCCATGGCGCTTAAATCGTCTCTCCGGCCCCGCGGATCAAGCCGCCTTGCTGTCGCGGTCATGGCCAAGCTTTGCTCACGCCCGGTTACCGATCTTTTCAGCGCGTCATCCGGGCGATACGCTTGCGCTAACGATAACACGGGAGGCGCGGCCTTTGCCTGCGTTCGACAGCGCCCAGGCGCAGTCTTCAATCTTCGATGCGCTGCTGGCCGCGGCGCGCGCCCACGGTCTCAAGAAGCCGATCCTCGAGGATCAGGAGCGTAACCCCCTCACCTACCTGGACCTGATCCGGGGTTCGTTTGCGCTGGGCCGCAAGATCAGCGCGTTCACGAAGAGGGGCGAGCGCGTCGGCGTCATGCTGCCGTCCAGCGTGGGCGGCGTAGTGACGTTCTTCGCCCTGCACGCCTTCGGCCGCATCCCGACGATGCTGAACTTCACCGCCGGCATCCGGAACCTGAAGGCCGCCTGCGACCTGGCCGGCATCAAGACCGTGCTCACGTCCCACCGCTTCGTGGAGCAGGGCAAGCTGCACGACCTGATCGACGCCCTCGATGAGAAGGCGCACGTCGTCTACCTCGAGGACGTCCGCAAGACCGTTGGCCTGGCCGACAAGCTGTTCGCCGCCGCGGCCGGCGCCGTGCCGAAGCAGTTCCGCACGTATGTCAGCCCGTCCGAGCCCGGCGTGATCCTGTTCACCTCGGGCAGTTTCGGCGCGCCGCGCGGTGTCGTGCTCAGCAACGCCAACCTCGTGGCCAACTGCCGCCAGATCAACCAGCACATCCCGCTGGACACCAACTGGGTGTTCTTCAACCCGCTACCGATCTTCCACGTCTTCGGCCTGACGGGCGGGGCGCTGCTGCCGATCCTGACCGGCCTGAAGACCGTCCAGTACCCCTCGCCGCTGCACATCAAGCAGATCCCGCCGCTGGTGAAGGACACCAAGGCCAACGTGCTGTTCGCGACGGACACCTTCATCAACCAGTATGCCCGCTCCGCCGCGCCTGACGAGCTCAGCGGCCTCACCTTCGTGGTCTGCGGCGCCGAGAAGGTGCGGGAAGAGACCCACAACCTGATCACCGAGAAATTCGGCCCGATCCCGCTGCTGGAAGGCTACGGCGCCACCGAATGCTCGCCGGTGATCGCGGTGAACAAGCCGAACGACAACCGCCGCGGCACGGTCGGCGGCCTGCTCCCGGGCATCGAGACGCGGCTGGAGCCCGTGCAAGGCATCCCCGGCGGCGGCAAGCTCCTGGTGCGCGGCCCGAACGTCATGTCGGGCTACCTGCGCGCCGACGGCGGCATCGACCCGCCCGAGGGCGGATGGCACGACACCGGCGACGTGGTCTCGCTCAGCGACGACGACTGGATCAAGATCCTGGGCCGCGTGAAGCGCTTCGCCAAGATCGGCGGCGAGATGGTCTCGCTCACCGCCGCCGAGGACCTGGCCGCCGCCGTCTGGCCCGACTGCCGCCACGCGGTGGTCGCCCTGCCCGACCCCAAGAAGGGCGAGCGCCTGATCCTGGTCACCGACCGCCGCGACGCCGACCCCGCCCCGCTGCTGACCCACGCCCAGCAGATCGGCGCACCGGAACTGGCCGTGCCGCGCAAGATCATTCGCGTGCCCGAGATCCCGGTCCTGGGCACCGGCAAGACCGACTACGTGGCGCTCCAGCGCATCGTCGACGCGGAGATGCAGCGGGCCGCCTAACGGGAAAGGACCCCGCATGAGCTTCGCCGTCTGGGCGCCCCGCGTCCTCAGCCTCCTGCGGATCATCGCCGCGCTGCTCTTCATGGAGCACGGCCTGATGAAGCTGGTCCACTTCCCCGCGCCGCAGCCGGGCGCGCCCGATCCCCTGCCCCCGATCCTGCTGGCGGCGGCCTGCATCGAGATCGTCGGGGGCGGCCTGATCGCGGCGGGCCTCCTCACGCGCCTCGCGGCCTTCATCTGCTCGGGCCAGATGGCCGTGGCCTATTTCATGGCGCATGGCAGCAAAGGCTTCTGGCCGGCGCTCAACGGCGGCGACGGCGCAATACTGTTCTGCTTCATCTTCCTCTACCTGGTGTTCGCCGGCCCCGGCGTCTGGAGCCTGGACACCATCGTCCGGAAGAAGACCTAGAGCGCGCTGGGCGAAAATGGAGGCCGGTTTCGCCCGCCAAGCGCGCTCTAATTCAAGAAGGAGCGAGCCCGTCTATCGAGTTCAGATGGGTCCATCTGAGCTCGACAGGCTCTAGCGCCCCAGGCTCTCGTACAGCGCCACCAGGTTCTGCGCTTCGGCCAGTCGGGTCTGCGCCAGCGTACGCCGCGCCGAATAGAGCGTGCGCTGGGCGTCCAGGCTGTTGAGGTAGGGATCGATCCCCTCACGGTAGCGCGCCTGGGCCAGGTCGTAGGCCTGCTGCGCCGCGCCGGTCAGGGCCGTCTGGGCTGCGACCTGGTCCTGGATCGTGCCGCGCCGCGCCAGGGCGTCGGCCACGTCGCGGAACGCCGACTGGATCGCCTTCTGGTACTGCGCCACCGCCAGCGCGCGCTCGCCCTTGGCCTGCGACAGGCCCGCGACGTTGGCGCCGCCCGCGAAGATCGGCAGCGAGCCTGCTGCCTGGCCCTGCCAGGTGAAGGTCCCGCCCGAGAACAGCGCGGCGAGCTCCGGGCTCGCCGCGCCGGCCAGGGCGGTCAGGCTGATGGTCGGGAAGAATGCCGCGCGCGCCGCGCCGATCTGGGCGTTGGCCGCCTTCAGCCGATGCTCGGCCTCCTCCACGTCGGGCCGGGTGAGCAGGATGCTGGAGGTCAGCCCGGCAGGAACTTCGGCCAGAGCCGCGTCCAGCCCCTCGATCGCCGCGGGAAGCTCCTCGTCAGCCACCTGGGCGCCCACGAGCAAGGTCAAGGCGTTGCGGTCCTGGGCGACGGCGGTGGTCAGCTCGGCCACGTCGGAACGCGCCTGCTCCAACACCGTCTGCGCCTGGCTGAGGTCGGTGCGCGACGCGACGCCGCCCGTCAGCTTGGCCTGGATCAGGTCGACGGTCTTCTGGGCGCTCACCTGGGTGTCTTGGGCGATGGCCAGCAGGCTGCGGTCCGTCGCCAGCGTCAGCCAGGCGTCGGCCACCTCGCCGATCAGCGTCAGCCGCGCCGCGCGTGCGCCCGCCTCGCTGGCGAAATAGTCCTCCTGCGCCGCATGGCTCAGGCTGCGCAGGCGGCCGAACAGGTCGACCTCGAAGGCCGGCATCTGAAGGCCGGCAGTATAGTCGCGCGTCGTGTCGCCCCGTTCGTGGCTCTCGGTCGCCTGGCCGGTGGCGTCCAGATGAGGCAGCTGGTCGGCGCGCTGGCCTCGGTACTGGGCGCGGGCGATCTGCACATTGGCGACCGCGGCGGCCAGGTCCTGGTTGTTGGCCAGCGCCTGGCCGATGACGGCCTTCAGCCGCGGGTCGAGGACCACCTGGGCGTAGGTCAATGGTGTGGCGTCCCGCGCCATGGCCGTCGGATACGCCGCGCCCACCGGCCAGGTCTGCGACGCCGCCGGCGTCGGTCGGATGTAGGTCGGCTCCAGCGTGCAACCGGTCAGGCCCAGGCCGGCCAGGAGGATCAGGGCGCGTCTCATGCCTTCGCCTCCGCGGTCGTCTCGGAATGCCGCCTCGGGAAGATCTTCCGGACCAGGACGAAGAACATCGGCACGAAGAAGATCGCCAGCGCCGTGGCCGTCAGCATGCCGCCGATCACCGCCGTGCCGATCTCGATCCGGCTTTTGGCCCCTGCCCCCGTCGCCACCGCCAGCGGCAGCACGCCGAAGATGAAGGCGAAGCTGGTCATCAGGATCGGCCGCAGCCGCAGGCGCGCACCCTCCAGCGCCGCCTCCAGGGCGGTCTTGCCGGCCTTCTCGGCCGCCTCGGCGAACTCCACGATCAGGATCGCGTTCTTGGCCGACAGGCCCATGGTGGTGAGCAGGCCCACTTGGAAGTAGACGTCGTTGGAGAGCCCGCGCAGCGCCACGGCCACCGCCGCGCCCACCAGGCCCAGTGGGATCACCAGCAGCACCGAGAAGGGCACCGACCAGCTCTCGTAGAGGGCCGCCAGGCACAGGAAGACCACCAGCAGCGAGATGGCGTACAGCAGGGGCGCCTGGCCGCCCGACAGCCGCTCCTGGTACGATAGCCCACTCCAGTCCACCGACAGGCCCGGGATCTTCGAGACGATCTCGGTCACCCGCTGCATGGCCTGGCCGGTGCTCTTGCCCTCGGCGGCGTCGCCCTGGATCTCGTAAGCCTGGGTCCCGTTGAAGCGCAGCAGGCTGACCGGCGCCTGGGCCCAGCTCAGCTGGGCGAAGGACGAGAACGGCGCCATCTCCCCGTTCGACGAGCGGACGAACCAGTTGGACAAGTCTTCCGGTCGGCTGCGGTACGGGGCGTCGCCCTGGACGTAGACCCGCTTCACGCGGCCGCGGTCGACGAAGTCGTCGACGTAGTCGCCGCCCCAGGCGGTGCTGAGGGTGGAGTCCACGGCCGTCTGCGCCAGGCCCAGCGCACCGATCTTCTCCTCGTCCATGTCGACGTGCAGGGTGGGCGTGTCCTCCAGCGAGTTCTGCCGCACGCCGGCCAGGATCGGGTCGTCTTGCGCTTCGTCCAGGAAACGGTCGACGGCCGCCTTGAAGTCGGCGCGGCTGAGGCCGCCGGTGTTCAGAAGCTCGGCCGTGAAGCCGCTGGACTGGCCCAGGCCGCGCACCGGCGGCGGGTTGAGCGCGAAGAACTGCACGTCCCTCAGCCGACCCAGCGCCTTGCTGGCCCGCCGGGTGATCGCCTGGGCAGTGTTCGCCGCGCCGTGACGCTCGTCCCATGGCTTCAGCGACAGGAAGCCCCGGCCGGCGTTCTGGCCAGCGCCCGCCTGCCCTTGGCCGATCACCGTGTAGACGGCGGTGACGTTCGCCTTTTCCGCCTTCAGGAAGTAGGTCTCGATGGTCTTGGCGGCCTCCAGCGTGCGCGCCATGGTCGCCCCGGGCGGCAGGGTGAACTGCAGCTGGGCGATGCCCTGGTCCTCGGACGGCAGGAAGCTGGTCGGCAGGATGAGGAACGCGCCCGCCAGCACGGCCACGATCGCGCCGTAGGCCGCCAGCGCCAGCGGCGTCTTGGCGATGACCTTTTCCACAGCCTGCCGGTAGCGGTCGGCCTGATGGTCAAACCAGGTATTGAAGCGCTCGCCGAACCGCTCCAGCGCCCGGTCCAGGCGGCTGGTGGCGTGCTCGGCGCCCGGCGGCCGCAAAAGCTTGGCGGTCAGCGCCGGCGTCAGGATCAGGGCCACCACGACGGAGAGCACCATCGACGAGACGATGGTGATCGAGAACTGACGGTAGATCACGCCCACCGAGCCGCCGAAGAACGCCATCGGAAGGAACACGGCCGACAGCACCAGCGCGATGGCGATCAGCGCCATCTGCACCTGGTCCATCGACTTGATCGTGGCCTCGCGGGCGGTCAGGCGCGGCTCCTCTGCCATCACCCGCTCGACGTTCTCGACCACCACGATGGCGTCGTCGACCAGCAGGCCGATGGAGAGCACGAGGCCGAACAGCGTCAGCACATTGATGCTGAAGCCGGCGACGGCCAGGATGCCGAACGTCCCCAACAGCACCACCGGCACCGCAATGGCCGGGATCAGGGTCGCCCGCCAACGCTGGAGGAAGACGAACATCACCACCACCACCAGGGCGATGGCCTCCAGCAGGGTGATAACCACCTCGTGGACCGAGACCTTGATGAAGGCGGTGCTGTCGTTCGGGAAGGCGTACCTGTAGCCGGCTGGGAAGCTCTTGGCCTGCCGCTCGACCTCGTCGCGCACCAGCTTGGCGGTCTTCAGCGCGTCGGCGCCGGGCGCGAGCTGGACGGCGATGCCCGCGCCCGGATGGCCGTCCAGGCGGCTGACGGTGCCGTAGTTCTCGCTGCCCAGCTCCACGCGCGCCACGTCGCTCAGCAGCACGCGCGAGCCGTCGGCCTGCGACTTCACCAGGATGTTCCGGAACTGGTCGACCGTGGTCAGGCGCGAGCGCGAGGTGACGGTGGCGTTCAGCATCTGGCTGTCCGGCGACGGCAGGCCGCCGATCTGGCCCGCCGCCACCTGGGTGTTCTGGGCCTCGATGGCCGAGACCACGTCCGACGGCATCAGCTTGAAGCTGGCCAGCTTGAAGGGGTCCAGCCAGATCCGCATGGCGTACTGCGAGCCGAAGACGTTGACGTCGCCCACGCCCTCCAGCCGCCCGATCGGCTCCTGCATGTGCGAGACCAGGTAGTCCGAGACGTCGCCGCTCGTGGTGCGATTGCTGGAGTCGTAGATCGACACCACCATCAGGAAGTCGGCGTTCGACTTGGTGACCGTCAGACCCTGCTGCTGCACCTGCTGGGGCAGCCGGGCCAGCGCCTGCTGCACCTTGTTCTGCACCTGGACCTGGGCGATGTCGGGGTTGGTCCCCTTCTCGAAGGTCACCGTGACGTTGACCTGTCCCGCCGCGTTGGAGGTGGCCGAGAAGTAGAGCATGCCGTCGATGCCGGTGAGCTGCTGCTCGATCACCTGGGTGACGCTGGCCTCCAGCACCTCGGCCGAGGCGCCGGGATAGCTCGCCCGGATGTTCACCGAGGGCGGCGCGATGTCGGGGTACTGCTCAACCGACAGCGAGCGCACGCCGGCGACGCCCGCCAGCATGATGGCGATGGCGATGACCCAGGCGAAGACCGGGCGGTCGATGAAGATGCGCGAGATCATCCGCTCAGCGCCCCGCGCGGCGGCCAGAGCCCGCCGTATGCTGGGGCGAACCGGCCGGCACGGGACGCACCGCGGCGCCGGCCTTCACACGGTCCAGTCCCTCGGTGATCACCTTGTCACCGGGCGATAGGCCGGCCGTGACCAGCCACTTGTCGCCGACGGTGCGGTCGGCCGTGATCGTGCGCAGCTCGGCCTTGTTGTCCTTACCGACCACCATGACCGTCGCCGCACCCCTGGGATCGCGCGAGACGCCCTGCTGCGGCGCCAGGATGGCGTTGTGGATCGTCACCTGGGACAACTTCGTGCGGACGAACATGCCCGGCAGCAGCAGGCCCTGCGGATTGGGGAAACTCGCGCGCAGGGTCACCGCCCCCGTGTTCGGGTCGACGATAGCCTCGGCGAACTCGATCTTGCCGGCATAGGGATAGGCGCTGCCGTCCTCGAGCGTCAGCTTGGCGGCGGCCGACGACGGCTGCGCCCCGCCGCTGGCCAGTTCGCGCTTCAGAGCCACGAGGTCGGCGCTCGATTGCTGGATGTCGACATACATCGGGTCCAGCCGGGTGATGGTCGCCAAGGCGTCGGTCTGGCCCGACGTGACCAGGGCGCCGGTCGTGGCGGCCGAGCGGCTGATGCGGCCGGTGATGGGCGCGGGCACGCGGGTGAAGTTCAGGTTGATCCGCGCGGTCGCCAGCGACGCCTTGGCCTGCGCCACCTGGGCGGCGGCCTGTTTCGCGGCGGCGGCGGCGTCGGTGTAGTCCTGCTTGCTGACCGCCTCGATATCGGCCAGCGGCTTGTAGCGGTCGGCCTTGGCCTGGGCCGCGTCCAACATCGCCTGCGCGTTGGCCAGGTTAGCCGCGGCCTGCTGCTCGGCGGCGCGGTAGAGGCTGGGGTCGATCTCGTAGAGCGTCTGGCCCTTCTGGACGACAGCGCCCTCCACGAACCGCCGCGCCTGGATCACGCCCGACACCTGCGGCCGGACCTCGGAGGTCTCGTAGGCCGTGGTGCGGCCGGCCAGCTCGATCTCCAGCGGCGCGTCCTGGGCCGTCATCACCACGTAGCCGGCCTCCGGCGTCCGCGATGTGGACTTTTGGGATTGGGCTCCGCAGCCCGCGAGGAACAGGGCCAACGCGTACGCCGGCCAGGTCCGAAACTTGAGGCCCATCGGGGATCTCGCCGTAACCGCGACCCCCCATCCGGGGCCGAAGCCTTAGGTGGTCCCCCAAGACGGCGCCGGCATGACCTCTTCCTTACATCGCTGTATGGGTTGCTGCGGCGCAGCAATGAACGCCGTCGCGTGTGTCAGATGTGCAGGACCATGCCATAGGCGTCGAGGCTGGCCTCATGCATGGCCTCGCTCATGGTCGGGTGCGGGAACACCGTGGCCTGCAGCTCGGCCTCGGTGGCCTCCAGGGTCATGGCCAGGGTGAAGCCCTGGATCATCTCGGTCACCTCGTGGCCGATCATGTGCGCGCCGATCAGGGCACCGGTCTTGCCGTCGAACACGGTCTTCACGAAGCCGTCCAATTCGCCCGCGGCGATCGCCTTGCCGTTCACGCGGAACGGGAAGCGGCCGACCTTGGGCTCACGCCCCTGCTCCTTGGCCTGCGCCTCGGTCAGACCCACCGAGGCGACCTGCGGGGTCGTGTAGGTGCAGCCCGGGATCGGCGAGGTCAGGTTCGTGGGCTTCAGGCCGGCGATGTGCTCGATGCAGTGCACGCCCTCGTGGCTGGCCTTGTGCGCGAGCCAGGGCGGACCCGCGACGTCGCCGATGGCGTAGAGGCCCGGCACGCCGGTCGCGCCGTGGCCGTCGGTGACCACGTGGGTCTTCTCGATCTTCACGCCCAGGGCCTCCAGGCCCATGTCCTCGACGTTGCCCACGATCCCGACCGCCACGATAGCCACGTCGGCCTCCAGCGTCTCGGCCTTGCCGCCGGCCTCGATCTCCAGGCTGACCCCCGACTTGGTCTTGATCAGCTTCTTCACGTTGGCCGGCACGCGGAACTTGATGCCCCGCTTCTCGAACGCCTTGTGCGCGGCCTTGGAAACCTCCTCGTCCTCCACGGGCAGGATGCGCGGCATCATCTCCACGACGGTCACGTCCGAGCCCAGGGCGCGATAGAAGCTGGCGAACTCCATGCCGATGGCGCCCGAGCCGATCACCACCAGGGTCTTCGGCGCCGACTTCGGCGCCAGCGCTTCGCGGTAGGTCCAGACGCGCTCGCCGTCCGGCTCCAGGCCGATGGCCGGAATGGTGCGGGCCCGCGCGCCGGTGGCCAGGATCACGTGCTTTGCGGTCAGCTTGCGGTCGCCCACGACCACAGTCGGGGCGCCCTGCCCCTTCTCGAGCTTCGCGGAGCCGACCACGACCTCGATCTTGTTCTTCTTCATCAGGAAGGTGACGCCCGAGTTCAGGGTCGAGGCCACCTTGCGCGAACGCTGCACCACCGCGTCGAAGTCGAAGCCGCGCTTCTCAACCGACAGGCCGTAGTCCTTCAGGTGGTCGAGCTGCTCGTACACCTCGCCCGACTTGAGCAGCGCCTTGGTGGGGATGCAGCCCCAGTTGAGGCAGATGCCGCCCAGCTCGGCCCGCTCCACGATGGCGGTCTTCATCCCGAGCTGGCTGGCCCGGATGGCGGTGACGTAGCCGCCAGGGCCGGAACCGATCACGATGACGTCGAACGCATCAGCCATCAGAGCAAAGCCTCGATCGCGCCTTCCAGCGCCTTGGGTTCAACGGTGGGAGCGTAGCGGGCGGTCACCTGCCCGCTACGGTCGACGAGGAACTTGGTGAAGTTCCACTTGATGCCTTCCGTGCCCAGGACGCCCTTCTTCTGCGTCTTGAGCCACGCGTAGAGCGGCTCGGTCTTGGGGCCGTTGACGTCGATCTTCCGCATCATCGGGAATTGGACGTCGTAGGTCAGCGAGCAGAAGTTCGCGATCTCCTCGGCGTCGCCCGGCTCCTGGTGGCCGAACTGGTTGCAGGGGAAGCCCAGCACCACCAGCCCGCGGTCGCGGAAGCGCTTGTAGAGCTTCTCAAGCCCCTCGTACTGCTTGGTGAAGCCGCACTTGCTGGCCGTGTTGACCACCAGCACCACCTTGCCGCGATAGGCGTCCAGCGGCGCCGGCTTGCCGTCGAGCGTCTCGGCGCTGAAGTCGTAGAAGCTGGCCATGGGACCTCGGTTTCAGACGATCAGCGTGATGGGGTCTTCGAGCAGCGGCTTGAACGCGGCCAGCCACCTCGCGCCCGTGGCCCCGTCCACCACCCGGTGGTCGCAGGTCATCGTCACGCTCATGACGGTGGCGATCTCGATCTTGTCGCCGCGCACCACCGGCCGCTTCTCGCCGACGCCCACCGACAGGATGGCGCCCTGCGGCTCGTTGATGATCGAGGCGAAGCTCTTGATGCCGAACATGCCCAGGTTGGAGACCGAGAAGGTGCCGCCCTGGAATTCCTCGGGCTTCAGCTTCTTGTTGCGCGCGCGCTCAGCCAGGTCCTTGGCCTCGGTGGCGATCAGGGCCAGGCCCTTGGTCTCGCAAGCGCGGATGATGGGCGTGATCAGGCCGCCGGGCACCGCCACAGCCATGGCGATGTCGGCGTGCTTGTGCATGGCGATGCCTTCCGGCGTGTAGCTCGCGTTCGCCTCGGGCACGCGCATCAGGGCGACGGCCGCGGCCTTCAGGACCATGTCGTTGACGCTGACCTTCACGCCCTGCTTCTCCAGCATGGCGTTGATCTTGGTGCGAGCCGCCAGCAGTTCGTCGATCTCGATGTCGATGGTCAGCGGGAAGTGCGGCACGTCGCGGAAGCTGTCGGTCATCCGCCGCGCCACGGTCTTGCGCATGCCGTCCAGCGGGATGAGCTCGTAGCTGCCGGCCGGAATACCTTGCTGCTCCAGCGTCTGGTGCTGGCGCGGCGCGGCCGCGGGCGCGCCGCCGGCGGCCGGAGCGGCTGCAGGGGCCTTGGCCTGGCCAGGCTGCGCCTTGTCGATGTCGAACTTCACGATGCGGCCGTGGGGGCCGCTGCCGGTCACCGCGGCAAGGTCGATGCCCTTCTGCTCGGCCAGCCGGCGGGCCAGCGGCGAGGCGAAGATGCGGTTTCCGTCAGCCGCCTTGGCCGGCGCAGGGGCCGCGACGGGCGCAGGCGCAGGCCTCGGAGCCTCAGCCGCGGGCGGTGCGGGCGCCTTCGCAGTATCGGCCTTCGGAGCCTCGGCCTTCGGAGGCGGCGCGGGCGCGGGCGCGTCGCCCTCCCCGGCCAGCCGTGCGATCGGGGTGTTGACCTTCACGCCCTCGGAGCCCTCCGGGATCAGGATGTCCTCGACGACGCCCTCGTCGACCGCCTCGACCTCCATGGTCGCCTTGTCGGTCTCGATCTCCGCGATCACGTCGCCGGACTTCACGGTGTCGCCCTTCTTCACGTGCCACTTGGCGAGCGTGCCTTCCTCCATGGTGGGGGACAGGGCGGGCATCAGGACTTCGATGGACATTGGCTGTCTCTGGCTCTTCAGGCGCTGGCGTGGAGGGCGGTCGTCCGGGCGGGGGACCAGCGGGCCTTGCGCCGCTCGGTCCGCGCCTCCGGCGTCTCGCCGTCGTAGGTCATGGGTTCAGGGGTGCGGCCTTCGAACCCCGGGAGGTCGAGGCCGCGGACATTGAGGATGGCGATCGGGCCGGCGTCGGTGTCGGCGAGCGAACCAACGTACGACCCACACGTCGCGCAGACCAGGAAGTTCGAAAGTTTCTGGCCGAAGCGGTAGCGGGTCAGCGCACCCTCGTCCGCCGCGAAGACGATCGTCGCCCCCGGATGGCTGGTCGTGGCCGCGCCGTGCCGCCGGCAGAAGCCGCACTGGCAGGCGCGATAGGGCAGCTCGCCCGCCGCCACGCCCTCGATGCTGGCGCGCACCGCGCCGCAGTGGCACTGGCCCTTCAGCAGGGTCATGCCGGCTCCTTGGAGAGGTGGGCCAGGCTCGCGCCGTTGGCTTCCCAGTTCTGGCCATCGAACGCCTCGATGACGATCTCGAGGCCCTCCACGCTGTCCAGGCAGCGGGCGTTGACGCTCCAGCCGTCCGGGTTCGACCGGGGCCGGTAGAAGCTCTTCACGCCGCATTCCGAACAGAACAGATGCTTCGCCACCCGCGTGTTGAAGGTGTACTCGGCCAGCCGGTCGATGCCCTTCGTCACGCGGAACCGGCTCTCCGGCACGATCACGTGGACGAATCCCGTCTTGGCGCACATCGAGCAGTTGCAGCTCTGCGCCTCGACGCGATCCGGCACCGCCACCTCGAAGCGAACCCCGCCGCAGTGGCACCCGCCCGCCCGCCATTGGAACGGGCTGTCGGTCATTTGTAGCTCACCGCCTTGGCCGCCTTCACGATCTTGTCCACCGACGGCATGGAGAGCACCTCCAGGTTGGCCGCGTAGGGCAGCGGCACGTCCTCTTGGTGGACCCTGAGCGGCGGGGCGTCGAGGTAGTCGAAGGCCAGCTCGGTCACCTTGGCCGCGACCTCGGCGCCGACGCCCATCGGGCCCCAGCCTTCCTCCACGGTGACCAGGCGGTTGGTCTTCTTCACGCTCTCGACCACCGTGTCGATGTCCATGGGGCGGATCGTGCGCAGGTCGACGACCTCGGCCTCGATGCCCTCCTTGGCCAGCTCCTCGGCCGCCTGCAGGCAGAAGCCCACCATGCGCGAGTAAGCCACCAGAGTGACGCCCGCGCCTTGACGGCGGACCTTGGCCTTGCCGATCGGCACGACCCAGTCGACGCCCTCCGGCACGTCGAACTCCTGGCCGTAGAGCATCTCGTGCTCCAGGAAGACCACGGGGTTCGGGTCGCGGATGGCGGCCTTGAGCAGGCCCTTGGCGTCGGCCGCGTCGTAGGGCGCGATGACCTTCAGGCCGGGCACGTGGCCGTACCAGGCGGCGTAGTCCTGGCTATGCTGCGCCGCCACGCGGGCGGCGGCGCCGTTCGGGCCGCGGAAGACCATGCTGGTCTTGATCTGGCCGCCCGACATGTAGAGCGTCTTCGCGGCCGAATTGATAATGTGGTCAATGGCCTGCATGGCAAAGTTGAACGTCATGAACTCGACGATCGGCTTCAGCCCCGCCATCGCCGCGCCCACGCCCAGGCCGGCGAAGCCGTACTCGGTGATCGGGGTGTCGATGACGCGCTTGGGGCCGAACTCGTCCAGCAGGCCGCGGCTGACCTTGTAGGCGCCCTGGTACTGCGCGACCTCTTCGCCCATCAGGAAGACGTCGGGGTCGGTGCGCATCTCCTCGGCCATGGCGTCGCGCAAGGCGTCGCGGACCGACTGCTTCACCAGCTTCACGCCTTCCGGCAGCTCGGGGTCCTTCAGCGCCGCCGCCACCGGCGCGGGCTTGGGCGCTTCGGCCGGCGCGCGGACCGGATCGCCCGCCGCCTCGGCGCGCGAGACCGGCTGCGGATCGGCCGCCGGGGCTGGCGCGGCCTTGGGCTCAGGCGCCGCCGGAGCGGCCGCACCACCCTCGCCGCCCAGGCGGGCGATGGGCGTGTTGACCTTCACCTCCTCGGAGCCTTCCGGCACCAGGATCTCGGAGATCACGCCCTCGTCGACGGCTTCCACCTCCATGGTCGCCTTGTCGGTCTCGATCTCGGCGATCACGTCGCCGGAGCGCACATTGTCGCCCACCTTCACATGCCACTTGGCGAGCGTGCCCTCTTCCATCGTCGGAGAGAGCGCCGGCATCAGGATGTCGGTCACGCGCGGCTCTCCGTGTAGACGTCGGTGTAGAGTTCGGAAGGATCGGGCTCGGGCGAGGTGCGGGCGAATTCCGCCGCGTCAGCGACGATCTTCTTCACCTCGGCGTCGATGGCCTTCAGCGAGGCCTCGTCGGCCCAGCCGTTCTTCTCCAGCAGCTCCTCGACATGGTCGATCGGGTCGCGGGTCTTGCGGACCTCGTCCACCTCCTCGCGAGTCCGGTACTTGGCCGGGTCGCTCATGGAGTGGCCGCGGTAGCGATAGGTCTTCATCTCGAGGATGTAGGGACCCTTGCCCGAGCGAGCGTGCTCGGCGGCGCGCTCGGTGGCCGCCTTCACGGCCAGCACGTCCATCCCGTCGACTTCCTCGCCCGGGATGTTGAACGACACGCCGCGCTTGTGCAGCCGCGTCTCCGACGAGCTGCGGTCGATGGCGGTGCCCATGGCGTACTGGTTGTTCTCGATCACGTAGACGACCGGCAGCTTCCAGAGCTCAGCCATGTTGAAGCTCTCGTAGACCTGGCCCTGGTTGGCCGCGCCGTCGCCAAAGAAGGCGAAGCTGACCTTGCCGTCGCCGCGATAGCTGTTGGCCAGCGCCAGACCCGTTCCCAGCGCCACCTGGGCGCCCACGATGCCGTGGCCGCCGTAGAAGGCCGCCTCGGTCGAGAACATGTGCATCGAGCCGCCCTTGCCCTTGGACGAGCCGCCGATTCGCCCGGTCAGCTCGGCCATGACCTCCTTGGGGTCCATGCCGCAGGTCAACATGTGGCCGTGGTCGCGGTAGCCGGTGATGATCTCGTCGCCCGGCTTCTTCGCCGCCTCGACACCGACCGCGATGGCTTCCTGGCCGATGTAGAGGTGGCAGAAGCCGCCGATGAGACCCATGCCGTACAACTGGCCGGCCCGCTCCTCGAAGCGGCGGATCAGCAGCATTTCCCGATAATAGCCAAGGAGCTCGTCCTTGGTCGGCCCGGCTGAACCCATCTTGGGCTTCTCAGCCGCGCCATTGGCTTTCCGCCGACCGGTCGTGCCGGTCTGCCCGCGCGCCATGCGTCACTCCGTGATCTTCTTGATGGCTGTAAGACCGCCGAAGCGGTTCTAACGTTTCAAGCGGATCACATAATCCCTCGGGTCGGCGAAGCCTAGCAGGGAGCGCGCCCTTTCCTCCAAGAGATCGGCGGAAAGGCTGTTGTCGCGCAGGAGCTGGGCCCGAACCTCCAGGTCGTGGCGCTGGGCGGTCACCTTGCGCAGCTCCTGGGTCTTGGCGGTCAGCGCCTCGTCACGCTGGCTCGACCGCAGCAGGCCGCCCTCGCCCGTGAAGGCGTGCACCCCGAAGTAGAAGATCAACAGCGCCAGGGCGGCGGTGGACAGGTACGGGCGGAGACGAGCGAGCACGGCGAATCCCAGAACAGCCCACTCAGATCGCGCCCACATGCTTAATTTTGGGTTCACCCTTCCAGGCGGATGGGCGCGCGGACCCGAAAGCCCGCGCGCCCGCCCCTGCCCCTAGGGATAGACCGAGAGGCTGCACTTCACGCGATAGCGGCCGCCGTCGCCGTTGAAGTTCATCGTGAACTGGTTGGCCGGATTGGCGGTCAGGCCGGCCCAGTCGTAGTAGGACTTCGTCGCCGCGCCGAGGCTCAGCTGGATCGTCCGCATCGCGACCAGGTCGTCGGCGAACCAGCTGATGATCCAGTCGACCAGCAGGCCGACCAGCCAGCCGACCGCCGCGCCCAGGCCCGCGCCCAGCGGCCCGAAGAACGAGCCCAGGGCCGCGCCGATGGCGCTGCCGACGGCGCCGGCGATCGCCTTCTTCACCTCGGAGCTGACCTTTTCCCACAGCTCCTGCAGGAAATTGCCGAAGCCGCCCTCGTCCTTCTCGGCCATCACCAGCACGCAGGTGTAGACGTGCGGCCAGTCGCTGGACTTCACGATGTTCCATTCGTGCAGCAGCTTGCCCTTGCCGCTGTAGGACTTCGTCTCGCCGGCGTCGAAGTCGTTCGAGACCATGAACTGGCCGATCTTGTGGGTCGTGCCGTTCGGGTCGGTGGCGGTGCCGCCCATGGCGATCTCGTCCGAGGCCGACAGTTCACTGGTCTCTTCCAGGCACTTCACGCTGTTCAGGAAGAGGCCCAGCTTCTTGTACTTCGCGCCGGCCACCACGTCGGGATTGACCGCGCTCAGCTTGCGGGCGGCGTCGAGGTCGATGGCCACCAGCTTCTTGGCCGCGAAGGCGCCCGGGCGGGCGTCGACCCGGACCGCGTCGTTCTCGCCGAAGCGGGTGAGCGCGGCCTTGAGCTTCACGCCGTCCACCTTGGCCTTGCCGATAGTGATCTCGGCCTCGTCCGAGCCCTTGTAGCTGGCGGTGTCGAGGGCGCTGTAGCGGCCGAACGAGCTCTGCCGGCTGGCGGCGGGACCGGCCATCAGGCTCTGGGCGCGGGCCTGGATCTTCTGGCGCGAGGCCTGCGGGCGGGCCGCGACGATCGCCTGAAACAGCTTGTCGCTGTCCGAGGCCTTGGCGGGCTTCGCACCGGCGGCGGCCATGGTGAAGCTGAGCTTCATCCGGTCGGCGACGTCGTTCAGCAGCGCGCGAACCTCCGGCGCGGTCGGCGCCTGCGGGTCGACGATGACCAACGAAGGCTGGTCAGCCGCCGGAGCGGTCGTGGCCGTCGTCTTCGTCGCCGCCTTCGCGGCGGGGGCGCGGGTGAGGGTCTTGGTAGGCATGGGTCGTCTCCATCGTTCAATTCTGCGCGATGCCCGCGCAGGTGGGATGACCCGGTTTAGTTCTCCACCTACAGTTGCGAGTACCCCAATCGGGGGATGTAGAGGGCGTGCGTTGGGTGCAGCCGACCTCATCTTCGACCTCGCCGACCGGTTCTATGAGGCCGCGGAGGATCCAGGAGCCCTGCCCGAGGCGCTGACCCGCCTGGCGCTGGCCGCGGGCGGCCATCACGCCATCACTGCCGAGCAGCGGCGCACCGACGGCGGCTGGGGCGCGGCCACGGGCAACGTCGACCCGGCGCTGGCGCGGCGGATGCTGGGCACGCTGGGCAGCGACGCGGTGCGGCTCTGGCTGGGCCGCTTCCCGCGCGGCGGCTGGGACCGGATGTGCGAGATGGTGCCGACCCAGACGGCGCTGAGCCGGGCGCTCTACGAGAGCCAGTTCTATGCCGACTTCGTCCAGCCGCTGGGCGGCCACCACGCGGCCCTGACCGCGCTGGACGTCGGCGAGGCGCGCAGCTTCGTCTCGGTGTTCCGGCCTGAACGGCTGGGCGACTACGAGCCCGAGGCCATGTGGCTGCTGGAAGCGATCCGGCCGCACCTGGCCCGCGCCTTCCGCCTGCGCCGGCAGCTGGCGGCGGCGGAGTCCGGCGCTGCGGCAGGGTTCGCCATGCTGGAGCAGCTCCGTTGCGCCGTGGTCCTGCTCGACCGGCGGCTGCAGCTGCTGTTCGTCAACCCGGCCGCCCGCGAGCTGGCTGCGAAGACCGACATCCTGGTGATCGAGGACATGGGCTTGCGGCTTCGATCGGCCGGCTTCGCGCGGCACCTGCAGGCCATGCTGACCGCCGCCGCGGCCGACGCGGCCCCGCCGGAACAGGTGATGCGGCTGGCCGTGCCGCGCGACGGCTCGCCCTTCCCGCTCCTGCTGCAGGTGGAGCGATTGGAGACACCGGCCCTACGCGGCGCGGGCGCCTGCGTCGGCGTGTTCATCGACGATCCCGGCGCGACCCTGGACGTCGACGCCGCCGTGCTGGTGGAAGCGTTCGGTCTGACGCCGCGCGAGGCGGCGCTGGCGACCGCGCTGGCGCGCGGGACCGCGCCCAAACAGGCCGCCTTCGAGCTCTGCATGTCGGAGGCCACTGCCAAGACCCACCTGAAGCGGATCCTGGACAAGGCCGGCGCCCACCGGACGGCCGAGTTGATCAGCCTGATCGGCGGGCTGAGCCGCTGACGGCTAGAGGTTCCGCAGCGCGCCCTTGCCGGCGTAGACCGCCTGGTCGCCCAGCTCTTCCTCGATGCGCAGCAGCTGGTTGTACTTCGCCGTGCGGTCCGAACGCGCCAGCGAGCCGGTCTTGATCTGACCGCAATTGGTGGCGACGGCCAGGTCGGCGATGGTCGAGTCCTCGGTCTCGCCCGAGCGGTGGCTCATCACAGCGGTATAGGCGTTGCGGTGCGCCAGGTCGACGGCGTCCAGCGTCTCGCTGAGCGTGCCGATCTGGTTGACCTTCACCAGGATCGAGTTGGCCAGGCCTTTGCCGATGCCCATGCCCAGCCGCTCGGGATTGGTCACGAACAGGTCGTCGCCCACCAGCTGGATCTTGCCGCCCAGCTTGTCGGTCAGGATCTTCCAGCCCTCGAAGTCGTCCTCGGCGCAGCCGTCCTCGATGGTGACGATCGGGAACTTGCTCACCAGGCCGGCCAGATAGTCGACCATCCCGGCCGGATCGACCGTCTTGCCCTCGCCTTCCATGACGTACTTGCCGCCCTTGAAGAACTCGGTGGAGGCGACGTCCAGGCCCAGGTGGAAATCCTTGGCCGCCTTGTAGCCGGCGCTCTCGCCCGCCTTGACGATGAAGGCCAGCGCCTCTTCGGCCGAGCCGATGTTGGGGGCGAAGCCGCCCTCATCGCCGACGTTGGTGTTATGGCCGGCCGCCTTCAGCTGGGCCTTCAGGGCGTGGAAGATCTCGGCGCCCATGCGCAGGCCTTCGGCGAAGGTCTCGGCGCCGGTCGGCAGGATCATGAACTCCTGGATGTCGATCGGATTGTCGGCGTGGGCGCCGCCGTTGATGATGTTCATCATCGGCACCGGCAGGACGCGGGCCGAGACGCCGCCCACGTACTTGTAGAGCGGCAGGGCCGCCGAGCTCGCCGCGGCCTTCGCGGTCGCCAGGCTGACGCCCAGGATGGCGTTGGCGCCCAGGCGGGCCTTGTTCTTCGTACCGTCCAGCTCGATCAGCAGCTTGTCGATCCGGCGCTGGTCCTCGGCGTCCGAGCCCGACAGCGCGTCATAGATCTCGCCGTTCACCGCCTCGACGGCCTTCTGCACGCCCTTGCCCAGGTAGCGGCCCTTCTCGCCGTCGCGCTTCTCGACCGCCTCGTGGGCGCCAGTCGACGCGCCGGAGGGCACGGCCGCGCGGCCCATCGAACCATCCTCGAGGATCACGTCCACCTCGACCGTCGGGTTGCCCCGGCTGTCCAGGATCTCGCGGGCGGTGATGTCGACGATCTCGGTCATGGGGTCCTCTGGCGATGGCTGACGGCGTTCTCGGGGAGCGGCCCGGTGCTTAGCCAGCTTCTCCCTCCGGAGCAACGCCACCTTGACGGCCGCAGCGGCAGCAGCCCATCCCACCGCCCGGAAGAGGAGAGCCGCATGCTGCTGGTCGAGAAGCCCCTGGACGGGGTCGCCGTCGTCACCCTGAACCGGCCGGAGGCGATGAACGCGCTGTCCAAGGCCCTGCGCGCGGCCCTGCAGACCGCCATGCTGGAGCTGGACGCCGATCCCGAGGTGCGGGTGATCGTCCTGACCGGCGCCGGCGAGCGGGCGTTCACGGCGGGCCTCGACCTGAAGGAGCTCTCGTCCGATCCGCTGGGTATGGGCGCGGCCAACGCCACCGACCCGGCCGAGAACCCGGCGCGCGCCGTCCTGGCGTGCTCGAAGCCGATCATTGGGGCCATCAACGGCGTGGCGATCACCGGCGGCTTCGAGGTGGCCCTGGCCTGCGACGTGCTGCTCTGCTCGACCAACGCCCGCTTCGCCGACACCCACGCCCGCGTCGGCATCACGCCCGGCTGGGGCCTGTCGCAGAAGCTCAGCCGCTGCATCGGCCCCTACCGCGCCAAGGAACTATCGCTGACCGGCAACTTCCTGTCGGCCCAGCAGGCCTACGACTGGGGCCTGGTGAACCGGGTGGTGGCGCCCGAGGAGCTGATGCCCGCCGCCCTGCAGCTCGCCGCCCAGATGGCCGACATCGATGCCGACATGCTGGTGACCTACAAGGCGATGATCGACGATGGCTACGACCTGCCGATGGGCGAAGGCCTGAAGCTCGAGCATGAGCGCTCGGTGGTCCACAACCGCGAGGTCACGCCCGAGATGGTCGCGGCGCGCAGGGACAAGGTCCAGGCCCGCGGCCGGACCCAGTAGGCGCTATAGGCAGCCCTCGACGTATTCGATCGAGGGCCCGCCCGCATGGATCGTCGTGACGCGCCCCTTCTGGTCGGTCTCGTAGCGGACGCCGCGCTTGCCCTTCACCGTCCAGGCGGTGAGGTAGTGGGCCGGCAGGTCGTCGTACTTGTGGGGTTCGACCTTCAGCGCCGCGCCGTAGGCCCTGCGGATGTCGGCCTCGCGGGCGCCCAGGCCGAAGCCCCGGTCGGTCTTCAGGGCGCTGCCGTGGAAGGCGCTGACCCGGGTGACCTTGCCGTTCTCGGTCATGACCACGAGGTCGGGGCCCCCCTTCGGGAAGCTCAGTTCGCGGCAGGCCTCGGAGCTGACGCCGTCGTCACTGGACGGGACGTTGAGCTCGAAGCGCCGAACCGCCTCGGCCTCGGACATGCCGATCTTCAGGTCGCCCCAGCCCAGCGGCGTCAGCGGCGGGACGGGGGCCGGCGCGGCGGCGAACAGGGCGATGGCGCTCAACGCGAGGTGGAACATCCCGCCACCCTAACCGATCCGCGCAGCGCTTGCAGCGGCCCGAAAACGCAAAACGCCGGCCTCGCGGCCGGCGTCTCGAATTCGCGCACTGAGGCGAAAGGAAGAGGCTTAGTCTTCCTTCGGCGTCAGGACCTGGCGGCCCTTGTACATGCCGGTCTTCAGATCGACGTGGTGCGGACGCTTCAGCTCGCCCGTTTCCTTGTCTTCGTGGAAGGTGTTGGGGCCGAGCGCGTGGTGCGAACGGCGCATGTTCCGCCGCGAGGGCGAAGTTTTGCGTTTAGGAACAGCCATCGGAGATCTCGCGGGCGTGAAAAAGGTTGCGGCGGCCAACTGGGGGCCGCCACGTGAGCGGGCGCTTATGCATGAAACCCCGCGCGCGATCAACCCACCTGCGGTAGCTTACGCTGTCAGCGGATAGTTGGGAGGCCATCATGCCGCAGGAAGCCATCTTCGCCCCTATGGGAGCCATGGCGCTCCTGACGTTCGTGGTCCTGGGATTCATCCCGGCGGCGCGTTTCCGGGCCGTCTTCGCCCGGCAGGTGACGCCTGACGACTTCAAGCTGGGCGAATCGGCGCGGGTCCCGCCCGAGGTGGCGGTGACCAACCGAAACTTCATGAACCTGCTCGAACTGCCGGTCCTCTTCTACGTCGCGGGGCTGATGTACTACGTGGCCGGCCGGGTCGATCCGACGGCGCTGGCGCTGGCCTGGGCCTATGTGGGGCTGCGGGCCGTCCATTCGGCGATCCACCTCAGCTACAACAACGTGGTGCACCGCCTGAGCGCTTACGCCCTGTCGAACGTCGTGCTGGCCGCGTTCTGGATCGTCTTCTTCATCTGAGCAGGCGTTTCGGCGCGACGTTGGCCCAGGCCATCCGCATCAGCTCGGGCAACCGACCGGGCTCCAGCTTCTCATACCAGACGAAGGTCGAGCCGTTCTTGCCCCAGTAGCCGGGCACAGGCTCGATCGCCACGCCGTCCGACAGGTTGTGCTGATCCTCGGGATCCAGCTTCAGCATGAGCCGCGGATGGTCCTTGTGGATCGTGCAGAAGATCTTCTTCGCCACCCGGAACGACGGGATGTCGAAGTGCGGCTCCTCGTAGGCCTCGGGCTGGGCCAGGGCGGCGGCGCGGATGTCGTCGGGGGTGAGCATCTGCCCTCCTGACTAGACCAGGCGGCTCCGCTCCTTGGCCGCGCCGATGAAGCTGGCGAACAGCGGGTGCGGGTCGAAGGGGCGGCTCTTGAGCTCCGGATGGTATTGCACGCCCACGAACCACGGGTGGTCCTGGCGCTCGCAGAGTTCGGGCAGCACGCCGTCGGGCGACAGGCCGGTGAACTTCAGGCCGGTCTTCTCGATCGCGTCGCGGTAGGCGATGTTCACCTCGTAGCGGTGGCGGTGCCGTTCCGAGATGTTGGACGCGCCGTAGATCTCGGCCACCCGGCTGCCCGGCGTCAGCACGGCCTCGTAGGCGCCGCACCGCATGGTGCCGCCCAGCTCGCCGCCCTCGGTCCGGGTTTCCTTCTCGTTGCCCTTCACCCACTCGGTCATCAGGCCGACGATGGGTTCGGACGTGGGGCCGAACTCGGTGGACGAGGCCTGGCGGATGCCGGCGAGGTTCCGAGCCGCCTCGATCATCGCCATCTGCATGCCGAAGCAGATGCCGAAGTACGGCACGGCGTGCTCGCGGGCGAACTGCACCGAGCGGATCATCCCCTCGGAGCCGCGTTCCCCGAAGGCGCCGGGCACCAGGACGCCGTGCACGCTGTTCAGCCGCGCGGCGATCAGCGCTTCTTCCTTCTCGAAGACCTCGCCCTCGATCCAGTCGAACTTGACCCGCACGTTGTTGGCCACGCCGCCGTGCACCAGGGCCTCGATCAGCGACTTATAGGCGTCGGTCAGGGCGGTGTACTTGCCGACGATGGCGATGTTCACCTCGCCGTCGGGGTGGCTGAGCGTGTGGGAGATCTGCTCCCACTTCGTCAGGTCGGGCTTGGGCGCGGTGTCGGCCAGGCCGAAGACGTCCAGCACTTCGGTGTCCAGGCCCTGGGCGTGGTAGTCCAGCGGCACCGAATAGATGTTGGCGCTGTCCATGGCCTGGATGACGGCGCTGGGGCGCACGTTGCAGAACAGGCCCAGCTTCTTCCGCTCGCCCTCGGGGATCGGCATCTCGCAGCGGCACAGCAGGATGTCGGGCTGGATGCCGATCGAGCGCAGCTCCTTCACCGAGTGCTGGGTCGGCTTGGTCTTCATCTCGCCGGCCGTCTTGATGTAGGGCAAGAGCGTCAGGTGGATGAAGCAGGCGTGGCCGCGGGGCAGTTCCTGGCCCAGCTGGCGGATCGCCTCGAAGAACGGCAGGCCCTCGATGTCGCCGACGGTGCCGCCCACCTCGACCAGCACGAAGTCGACGCCCTCGCCCGGATCGCTGAGCACGAAGTCCTTGATCTCGCCGGTGACGTGCGGGATCACCTGGACGGTGGCGCCGAGGTAGTCCCCGCGCCGCTCCTTCTCGATGATCTTCTTGTAGATCTGGCCGGTGGTGATGTTGTCGGCGCGCGTGGCGTTGACGCCCGTGAAGCGCTCGTAGTGCCCCAGGTCGAGGTCGGTCTCTGCGCCGTCGTCGGTGACGAACACCTCGCCGTGCTGGGTGGGCGACATCGTGCCCGGATCCACATTGAGATACGGGTCGAGTTTACGAAGGCGGACCTTGTAGCCCCGCGCCTGCAAAAGGGCGCCGAGCGCGGCGGACGCGAGACCCTTGCCAAGTGAGGAGACCACGCCGCCGGTGATGAAGATGTACCGGGCCATGGGCGTTCAGAGTAGCTCTGATTCGGTCACGGTTCTTCGGGGCTTTCGCGTCTATCCACGACTATCGAAGTTACTTCTTGGCCGGAGCGGCCGGCGCCGGAGCGGGGGCCGCGGCGGCGGGCTGGTCGGTCGTGCCGAAGGGGTTGTTGATGGTCGGCGTGGGGGCCGTCAGCGGAGCCGGCGCGCCGCTCGCGGGGCCGGGCTGGGCCGTGCCGGCCGGGGGCTGCGCGGCTTCGCGCTGCAGTTCGGCCGGGTTGACGGCGTTGACCTTCAGGCGGTCGACCACCGAGGCCGAGCCACGCTCGCGGCCGGAGACGATCGTCAGCAGCAGGCCGAGCACGAAGAAGATGGTGCCCAGGATCCAGGTGGTGCGGGTGAGCAGGTCGCCCGCGCCGCGCACCGACATCAGCGAGCCGGTGCCGCCGCTGACCAGGCCGCCGCCCTCGGAGCGCTGCAGCAGCACCACGACCACGAGGAAGAAGGCGACGATCACCTCGATGACGAGCAGCAGGTTCAGCAGCATCGGCTAGTCTTTCCAGTGCGTTCGGTGCGCTCGGGCGGACACACCCCGGCGAAATGAAGCGCGCGCTCTATCACCGAGCCCGCCCTGACGCCATAGCTAGTGCGTCGCACCCGGGGAACAAAGGGTGCGGGGGCTGGGCGATGATTCTCGATTTCAAGCGTCTTCCGATCCTGGAGACGGAGCGGCTGCGGCTGGAGCCGCTGACCGCCGGCGACGCCGCCGACCTCTATCCGATCATGGGCGACCCCGAGGTGATGGCCTACTGGGACATCCCCGAGATCGACGATCCCGACATCGTGGCCCAGATCGTCGCGGGGCAGGTGGACGGCATGGCGGACGGCCGGGCGATCTATTGGATCATCCGCACCATCGAAGGCCGCGAGTTCGTGGGCAGCTGCGACCTCTCCGAGATCGACCGCTGGCACCGCCGCGCCGAGGTGGGCTTCATGCTGGGCCGCGAGGCCTGGGGCCAGGGCTACGCTCTGGAGGCCATGCGCACGGTGATCGCCTTCGCGGCGACGAACGGCGCGCGGAAGCTCACCGCGCGGACGCACCTGGGCAACCGCCGCTCGGAGGCGTTGCTGGAGAAGCTGGGCTTCACCGAAGAAGGGCTCCTGCGGGGGCACATCCTGAAGGACGGCGAACGGCGCGACTGCCGGCTGTTCGGGCTGTTGCTGTAGGCCGCGGTGCGTCGTCAGCGCGCGCTCCACCGCCCACCGGGTCGCTCGCGACCCGGCGCTCCTTTGCCTGCCCGCCTACAGAGCAGGCAGGTGGGGTCCCCCTCCCCCTTTGGCACGGGGGAGGAACTGTGTGGGCGAAGTTCCTCACCCGCTTGCGGGAGAGGTGTCGGCGAAGCTGACGGAGGGGGCGGGGTCAGCCCGAGCTACGCCACTTGGGATGTTCGCCGTCGTCGGAGTCGTCGGCGAGGAAGGCTTCGACGGTGTCGGGGTCGGGGTCGGGGAGGTCTCGCCAGCGGGGGATGTTGGAGGCGTTGAGGCCGAAGGCGGTGGCGAGTTCGGCGATCTGGTCGTCGAGGTCTCGGGTGGTGAAGTCGTCCTTGAGGCGGTCCTCGGCCAGGAAGTCCTCGAGGCAGCGGAAGAAGTGGCCTTCGAGCTCGCGTTCGTCGTCGTAGTCGCTGTGCTCGAAGCCTTCGGACCAGATCAGGCGCTGCACGCCG